>OFSD01000006.1_pt1 | contig 251783 bp, 201 predicted proteins | sample 1543191 | NCBI WGS metagenome assembly OFSD01 (sample SAMN04209221, study PRJEB22552) | human gut metagenome | biome: gut; material: feces | host: Homo sapiens | place: USA: Oklahoma
AGGACTGAATTCCACCGACCCGTGGGGAAGTGGAATTTAAAATTTCATTTTAGGAGATAAACTTCATGCAAAAAAACTCTTGCGAATTGAGGTTATATATATTACAATATTAGTAATTGGGTATGATTATAGAAAGGATGTGGCGGCATGCAGGAATTGAATAATACGCAATACTTTAAGGTTGAGGCGGAGAAAGATTTGGATGTCCGTGATGTGATTGCGGCAGTTTATTCTGCATTGACGGAAAAAGGCTACAATCCGGTTAATCAGATTGTTGGGTATCTGATGTCGGGAGACCCGACTTATATTACTAGTCACAAAGGTGCAAGAAGTTTGATTATGCGCGCAGAGCGTGACGAAATTATTGAAGTATTTTTAGAAGACTATATTGAGAATAATCTCAAGGAAGACTAGGTATTTATTTTGAAAATCATGGGACTTGATTACGGCTCAGTGACAGTTGGTGTGGCGATTAGTGACTCCATGCTTTTGACTGCCCAGCCGGTTGAAGTTATAAAAAGAAAAAGTGAAAACAAATTACGACAGACTCTGGCACGTATTCAGGTACTGGCAGAGGAAAATGACGTAGGACGTATTGTGCTTGGCTACCCGAAGAATATGAACAATTCGGAGGGAGAGCGTGTCGAGCGAACGAAAGAATTTATGGAAAAACTAAAGGCTAGAACAGGGTTAGAAGTAGTGCTGTGGGACGAACGGCTCAGCACGGTTTCTGCCATGGATGTGTTAAAAGAAGGCGGAGTGCGCTCAGAACATCGGAAAACGTATGTGGATAAGATTGCAGCTTCCCTGATTTTACAAGGTTATTTAGATTCCATACACAATTAGGAGGATTTGATGTCAGAAAACGAAAATGGACTCATTATGCTTACGGCTGACGATGGCAGCGAGGAGGCTTTTTTTGTGTTGGAAAAAGCAGATATTGCCGGTGTATCGTATCTTCTCGTGACAGATTCCGTTGAGGATGAGGAAGCAGAAGCAATGATTTTGAGAGAGGAAACAGAGGACGAACTGGTAACATATCAGGTTGTAGACGATGAGAAAGAGTTGAAAATTATTTCAAAGTACTTAGAAGAGTTATTGGACGATGTAGAATTAAGATTAGAATAGAGAGGTGTAATAAAATTGAAGAAGAAAAAAACAGGGGAAGAGCGCGTAAAGATTATTCCGCTTGGAGGTTTGGAACAGATTGGAATGAACATTACGGCGTTTGAGACGGAAGAGAGTATTATTGTAGTGGACTGCGGACTGGCCTTCCCGGAAGATGATATGTTAGGTGTGGATTTAGTAATCCCGGATATCACGTATTTGCAGGATAACAGAGATAAAGTGAAAGGCTTTGTCATTACACACGGACATGAGGATCACATCGGTTCTCTGCCTTATGTGTTAAAAGAACTGAATGTTCCGATTTATGCTACGAGACTTACGATGGCAATTATCGAGAATAAGTTAAAAGAGCATAATCTGTTAAATAACGTTAAGAGAAAAGTCGTTACTTATGGTCAGTATATTAACTTAGGAGATTTCCGTATTGAGTTTATCCGGACAAATCACAGTATTGCGGATTCAGCGGCATTAGCTATTTATACACCGGCAGGAATTGTTGTACACACCGGTGACTTTAAAGTAGATTATACGCCGGTTTACGGAGACACAATTGATTTGGCTCGTTTTGGTGAACTTGGTAAAAAAGGTGTACTTGCCTTGATGTGCGACAGTACGAATGTTTTGAAACCGGGCTTTACTGAGTCGGAGCGCACGGTTGGTGCGACTTTTGATTCGATTTTTGAGGAAAATGTACAAAACCGTATTATCGTGGCAACGTTTGCCTCGAATGTAGACCGTGTGCAGCAGATTATTAATTCGGCGAAAAAACAGAACCGTAAAGTCGTCATTGAAGGACGAAGCATGGTAAACATCGTAAATACGGCGGTGGAACTTGGTTATATTCAGGTGCCGGACAATATGATTATCAGCTTAGAAGAGATGAAAAATTATTCCGATGAGCAGCTTGTACTGATTACGACGGGAAGCCAGGGAGAGGCGATGGCAGCTCTTTCCCGTATTGCAGCAAGTATTCATCGTAAAATCGCGATTAAACCCGGAGATGTTGTTATTTTCAGTTCCCGTCCGATTCCGGGTAATGAGAAGTCGGTCTCCAAAGTAATTAACGAACTTTCCCAGAAGGGCGCAAAGGTAATTATTCAGGATACTCACGTTTCCGGCCATGCGTGCGAGGAAGAGATTAAATTGATTTATTCGCTTGTGAAACCGAAGTTTTCCATACCTGTTCATGGTGAGTACCGTCATTTGCAGGGACAGGCAGAAGTAGCACAGAAGATGGGCGTACCAAAAGAAAATGTTAAGATTTTACGTTCCGGAGACATTTTGGAACTTCGTGAGGATCGTGCGACGATTGTTGGTAAAACGATTGCACAGGGAATTATGGTCGATGGACTTGGCATTGGCGATGTAGGAAATATTGTTCTTCGTGACCGCCAGCACTTATCGGAAAATGGTCTTTTGGTTGTGGTACTTACACTGGAGAAAGGATCCAACACGATTTTGGCAGGGCCGGATATTGTATCCCGTGGTTTTGTTTATGTCAGAGAGGCGGAAAACTTGATGGATGAGTGCCATGAGGTTGTTAATATTGCGCTTGACCGTCTATACGAAAGAGGAATTACAGACTGGGGAAGAATTAAAACAGAAATTAAGGATACTCTGAATGACTTTCTGTGGAAGAAGATGAAGAGAAATCCGGTTATTTTACCAATTATTATGGAGGTATAATCCATGTTAAAAGCTGTACGAACCATGTTAATTGTATTACTGAATATCGTGTTTTATGGTTTGGTTGTATTTGGTGGTGTACAGCTGTGCCGCGTCGGCTATTCCTTTGCCTGCGAGGCGGTGGGCGATACGTCAAAAGATTTGCCGCCCGGACAGACAAAAGCATTTACCATATCGGAGGATGATGGTGAATTTGAAGTAGCTAAGCGGCTGTCGAATCAGGATTTGGTCGGTAATCCGGCTGCGTTTTATGTGCACATGCAGTTGATGAAACGCGAAGGAACCGATATGCAGAAAGGTATTTATACGCTGAACAGCAGTATGACCTACGAGGAAATTATCCGTGTAATTTACGGATTGTAAATGATATCACATAAAATCCCATGTTTTCTTATGGCAGGACTGGGATTTTTTGTGCGTTTAGTAAAGGAGAAAAAATGGTACACACAAAGACGAGTCACCACGACCGCATGGAAGTGTTTTTGGAAAAATACAGGGAGCCACTGCCAAAGCCATTAGAAGAGCTTGAGAGAAAGGCACTTTCAGAGGATGTGCCGATTATAAGGTCCGACACAAGAGATATGTTGCGTTTCTTGCTGCGGGAGAGAAAGCCGAAAGAGGTTTTAGAAATTGGAACAGCGGTTGGTTTTTCCGCTCTTTGCATGCGTGAGTATTTGCCGAAATCTTCGCATATTACGACAATTGAAAAAGTTGAGATGCGCTTAAAAGAAGCGAGGAAGAATTTAGAGAGATTGGATGAAGATGACCGAATCACACTGCTAGAAGGTGATGCGATAGAAGTATTAAAAGAGCTTTTAATAAAAGAAAAATCCTATGATTTTATCTTCATGGATGCAGCAAAGGGACAGTATTTGAATTTTTTGCCGGATGTTATTGCTTTGATGGCGGATGATGCGATGCTTGTGTCCGATAATATTTTTCATGATGGTGACGTGTTAGAATCCCGTTATGCGGTACTGCGCAGAGACCGCACGATACATGGACGCATGCGGGAATATTTACAAGTCTTGTGTGAGAAGGAAGAATTAGAAACAATCTGTCTGCCGATTGCTGATGGCATGACAATTAGTACGAAAAAAGGAAATGGAAAGGGAGAGTAATTCATGGACAATAATCGAAAAAAGCCGGAGGTTCTTGCTCCGGCAAGCAGTTTGGAAGTGTTAAAAACAGCTGTTTATTATGGTGCCGATGCGGTTTATATCGGCGGTGAAATGTATGGACTTCGGGCAAAGGCAAAAAACTTTTCTAAGGAAGATATGGCTGAGGGAATCCGTTTTGCTCACGAACACGGGAAAAAAGTGTATGTGACAGCGAATATTACTGCACATGACAGAGATTTAGAGGGTGTGCAGAAGTATTTTGAAGAATTAAAAGAAATCGGTCCGGATGCTCTGATTATTTCCGATCCCGGTGTATTCCAGATTGCAACGGAAATTTGTCCTGAAATTGATATCCATATCAGCACGCAGGCAAATAATGTGAATTACCGTACATTCCGGTTTTGGCATAAATTGGGTGCAACTCGTGTTGTGACGGCGCGTGAACTCTCCATCAGAGAGATTGCGGATATTGATGCACATATACCGGAAGACCTTGAAATCGAGACATTTGTCCATGGTGCGATGTGTATTTCGTATTCCGGGCGGTGCCTTTTGAGCAATTATTTTACCGGCCGTGATGCGAATCTTGGTGCATGTACCCATCCGTGCCGCTGGAAATATTATATTATGGAAGAAAATCGTCCGGGAGAATATTTGCCGGTTGAGGAAAACGAGAGGGGAACATATATTTTCAATTCCAAGGATTTGTGTATGATTGAGCACATTCCGGAGTTAGTGGAAGCAGGCGTTGACAGTTTTAAAATTGAAGGGCGTATGAAAACAGCTCTTTATGTTGCTGTCGTTGCCAGAACGTACCGTCAGGCAGTCGACGATTATTTTGAAGACCCGGAAAAATATAAGAAAAATATTCCGTATTATCAGGCGGAAATTGCAAAATGTACCTACCGTCAGTTTACGACCGGCTTCTTCTTTGGAAAACCAACGCATGAAACACAGATTTACGATAACAATACCTATCAGAAGGGTGCTGTTTATCTTGGACAGGTGAAAGAAGTGACAGAAGACGGGTATGTGGTATTTTACCAGAAAAATAAATTCAGGGTTGGCGATACGATTGAAATCATGAAGAAAAACGGCGAAAATCAGACGGTTTTGGTACTGCAAATGTTGAATGAGGACGGTGAAGAGACAGATTCCTGTCCGCATCCGGGAGAGAAAATTTGCATGAAAGTGGACGGTGTGGTCTGCGCCGGCGAGATTATGAGAGGGATTGAACGATGAGTGTAAAGACGGAAGTATTGAAACTGTTAGAGGCAAGCAGGGAAAGAGATTTGTCCGGACAGGAGATGGCAGAATCACTTGGCGTAACGAGATCGGCTATCTGGAAGGCAGTGAATACTCTGAAAAAAGAAGGTTATCAGATTCAGGCAGTAAATAACCGTGGTTACCGCCTGAAAGAAGAAAGCGATGTGTTGTCGGAGGAAGGAATCCGGCTGTGTCTGCATAAGCCGTATGACAGCCAGAAAATCAAGGTGTTTAAGTGCATTGATTCCACGAATATGGAGGCAAAGAGGTGTGCGCTGAATGGTGAAGGCGAAGGACTTGTGATACTTGCCGAGGAGCAGACAAATGGACGCGGCAGACGCGGACGAAGTTTTTATTCGCCCGATGGAAGTGGGATTTACATGAGTGTTTTATTCCGTCCAAAGCCGGAAATTTCGCAGGATGTTGTCTTGATTACAACAGCGGCTTCCGTTGCGGTATGCCGTGCGATTCGGGATGTCCTTTCACAGGAACCGCAGATTAAGTGGGTCAATGACGTTTATCTGAATGGGAAAAAGATATGTGGTATTTTGACCGAGGCGGTGTCTGATTTTGAGTCGGGACGGATTGATACAGTTGTCGTGGGAATTGGAATTAATTACCATGCGCCAAAGGAAGGTTATCCGGATGAAATCAAAGAGATTGCCGGTACGGTATGCGCAGAGGATGAAAAGATTCCGCGCAATGAATTGGTAGCAGCAATTATTGAGAATTTATGTAAGTTATATCAGGATTTACCGGATAAAAGTTTTATGGAAGATTACCGCAAGTGGTCGAATGTTCTCGGGAAAAAGATTCGCTTTACAAGCGGAACGGACTGGGAATACGGAACTGCCGTTGCGATTGATGAAGACGGTGGATTGATTGTGGAAAAGGAAGACCATACACAGGAAATTCTGCGTACGGGAGAAATCACCGTGCGGGTTTGTTAAAGGAGAAAAACATGGCTAAGACCTATGAGACAGAACAGGTGCAGGAAAAGTTTTTATTAGCTGCCGTTGATTTAGAGGATGGAACAGATGTTTCCTATTCTTTGGATGAACTTGCGGAACTTACGGAGACGGCAGGCGGCATTGTAGTCGGAAGACTGATTCAAAAAAGAGAGTCCGTGCATCCGGGAACATATGTCGGTAAGGGAAAAATTGAAGAACTGCGTGAACTGATTATGCAGACTGATGCGGATGGTATTGTCTGTGACGATGAGCTTACGCCGGCGCAGCTTACCAATTTGCAGGAAGAACTGCAGGTTAAGGTATTAGACCGTACCGTAATGATTTTAGATATTTTTGCCGCTCATGCAAGGACGAGCGAGGGAAAACTGCAGGTTGAATTAGCACAGCTTCGCTACCGTTCATCCAGGCTGACAGGACTTGGTAAAAGTTTGTCAAGGCTTGGCGGCGGAATTGGAACAAGGGGTCCCGGTGAGAAAAAGCTGGAAATGGACAGGCGTCTGATTAAAGAGCGCATATCCATGTTGAACCGTCAGTTAAAAGAAGTCGTGAAAAACCGTGAGGTGCAGCGTCATAAAAGAACGCAGAATCCGACGAAAACAGTTGCCATCGTTGGCTATACAAATGCCGGAAAATCAACACTTTTGAATACACTGACAAAAGCCGCTGTATTAGAAGAGGATAAGTTATTTGCAACACTTGACCCGACGACACGTGTTTTGGAAAAAGAGGATGGGCAGAAAATCTTATTTACCGATACAGTTGGATTTATCAGCAAACTGCCACACTCGCTGATTCGTGCCTTCCGCTCTACGCTTGAGGAAGCGAAGTATGCGGACATGATTCTTCATGTTGTTGATGTCTCGAATCCAAAATATGATTTGCAGATGGAGGTTGTTTATGACACTTTGCGAGAGTTAAATATTGGCGACAAAAAAGTTATAACAGCATTTAATAAAATAGACTGTCTGGAATATAAGCCGGATGGCTTAAAAGATAAAAATAGTGAAGCATCTCTTATGATTTCTGCAAAGCAGAAAATCGGACTGGATAAATTGGTGGAAAAGATCGAAGAGGTACTGGATGAGGGAATGGTGAAGATTGAAAAAGTATTTGCTTACGACGAAGCAGGGAAAATCCAGGCAATTCGTGAGTTTGGAAGACTGGAACAAGAAGAATACCGTGAGGACGGCATTTTCGTAAAAGCGGTGATTCCGCCACATCTGCTTTAATATGGATAAACATTTAACCTTTTGACACTGCTATCATACAATGGAATAAGGGGAATTGTTTTGGTGGTGTGTTGATGAAAAAGACAGTTTATGTTGTTTGTGTCTGTGTTCTTTTTGTGCTGTTATTTTATGAAGTAAAGAGAAATTATGAAACGGAAAATGACGGCACAATTATTGTTCCAACGGGCAGTTTTGTATCTAAAGTCCAAAAGGAAAATCAAAAAACTGCCTATCTGACATTCGATGATGGTCCCAGTGGAAATACGAAAAAAATCATTAAAATATTAGAGGAAAAAGGAGCTGTTGCAACATTTTTTCTGATTGGAAAGGAAATTACGGGGGAGCGGGTTGATACTGTAAAGGAATTAAAGAAAAAAGGAAATGCGATTGGTGTGCACACATACTGCCATGAGCATAATCAGATGTATGCCAGTGCCAATTGTTTTTACAAAGATTTTCGGGCGGCATCCGATTGCATTGAAAAAATAATAGGAGAAAAGCCGACACTCCACCGCTTTCCGTGGGGGAGCAATAACGGTTATGTGAAATCTTATGTAGACGAACTCCATAATCAGCTAAGGAAAGAGGGCGTAAGAAGTTTCGACTGGAATGTATCGGGCGAAGATTCGATTTCCCCTCATGTTTCACAGGCAGTAATATTTCAAAATGTAAAAAAAGATGTCACGCGCTTTGAAAAGCCGATTATCCTGCTGCATGATGCCTCCGCCATGGATAATACAGCAAAAGTTCTTCCACAGATTATTGATTATATCAAAGAACAGGGGTATCGTTTTGATACGCTTGACCACAGAGAGGAATATTTGTTTCCGGCGAGCTGGCGCTGATTTGTAAAAATGGCGGTTATTTGGTATACTAAAGGAAAATCATCGGAAAGAGAGAGGGATTTTATTATGGATAAAATATGTTCTTTTTTGAATCAGAGTGTGAGTCCGTATCATGCGGTAAAACAGGTAAAAGAGGCTTTGAAAGTGGCTGGTTTTCAGTCCTTGGAAGAAGAAAATCTTTGGCAGTTAGAGCCCGGCAAAAGCTATTATGTAACAAGAAATGAGTCGAGTTTACTTGCCTTTTCCATGCCAAAAGAAAAACCGCTTTATTATCACCTTTGTGCCAGTCATAGTGATTTTCCTACGTTTCGGATTAAGAAAGCTAAGAAAAAAGATGCCTTTTATGCAAAAGCAGAAATCGAAGGTTATGGCGGCATGATTCACACAAGCTGGTTTGACAGACCGCTTGGACTTGCCGGACGTGTGATAAAAAAGACAAAAGAAGGGATTTTTAGCGTTCTTATTGCACCGGACAAAAATGTGTTTGTGATTCCAAATCTGTCCATTCATTTTAACCGGGAAATCAATCAGGGATATAAGCATAATGTTCACGTTGATTTACAGCCGTTATATGGTGGCTGCGAGGCAGAACTGATGACACTTTTGCGGGAGGAAGCAGGCTGCAAAGGGGATGAAGAAATTGTAGATATGGATTTGATTCTCACCGTGCGCCAGCCGGCAGTCGCAGCCGGTGTCAAAGATGAGTTCCTTTTGACACCGCGTTTTGATGATTTAGGCTGTGTGTACACGACGTTACAGGGCTTTTTGCGTGCACAGGACAAGCTTCCGAAAGAAGCACTTTCCGTCTTTTGCCTCTTTGATAATGAAGAGGTGGGAAGCGGCAGCAGGCAGGGGGCACTTAGTAATTTTCTACCGGATGTATTGGAGAGAATTTGTTTGTCTTATGGCATGACAAAGGAGGAGCAGATTTGTGCGAGAAGCCGGAGTTTCCTGCTTAGTGCGGATAATGCCCATGCAGTGCATCCAAACCATCCGGAAAAGAGTGATGATGAGTTCCCGGTTGTTTTAAACGGCGGTGTTGTCATCAAATATAACGCGAGTCAGCGATATACGACAACCGGAATGACCGGTGGTGTGTTTGGCTCACTTTGTGAAAAAAATGATATCAAAACGCAGTTGTTTGTGAATCGCGCCGATATGCCGGGCGGCAGTACACTTGGTAATCTTTTGAGTCATTCCTTTAGTGTGCCAATGGTGGATATCGGTCTGCCGCAGCTTGCCATGCACAGTGCGGTGGAAACTGCCGGCTGTGAGGACGTAGAAACCATGATAAAAGCAATTCAGGCATTTTATGAGAGTGAGATTTGCCAGATAAAGGATGGCATGTGGCGTATTTAATGAATGAAGAGGATGGAAGAAAGGCGGATTTAGTATGGTAATCAATGGGCAGAATTTGTGCATTGGCTGTATGCGGCCATTAAAAGATGATTTAATATGCTCGTCATGCCATTTTGAACAGGGAAAATACCGCCCGATTCCACGTTGTCTGCTGCCGGGAACGGAGGTGGCGGAGCGGTATGTGCTGGGGCGTGTCCTCGGAGAAGGAAATTTTGGAATTACCTATATCGGATGGGATAAAGTCCTTTCCAAACGGGTGGCGGTAAAAGAATATTATCCGACGGATTATGTCAGCCGTGATGTGCTCCGTGGAACTGACCGAAAGGTTTATGTTTATGAGAGCAGGGTAAAAAAAGAATACAAAGATAATTTGGACAAGTTTCTCAATGAAGCCAGATGTCTAACCAGATTTAACCATATGGCAGGAATTGTTGCTGTGCAGGATTTCTTTTACGAAAATGAAACGGCTTATATTGTCATGGATTATGTGGGGGAAAGAAATGTCAAGCAGGAAATCAGAGAAAATGGTGCCATGGATGCCAAAGAAGTGCTTATGCTTATGCGTCCGATTTTAGAGGCACTTTCCAAGATACATAGAACCGGCATGGTACACCGTGACATCAGCCCGGATAATATCCTTTTTGCAGAGGACGATTCACTTGTTTTAATTGATTTTGGTTCTGCAAGAATCCGCAATATGGAAATGACAAAAAGCATGACAATTGTATTTAAGCGTGGATTTTCCCCGGAAGAGCAGTACCGGGCAAAGGGAAAGCAGGGGGCATGGTCGGATGTTTATGCAGTTTGTGCGACCATGTATTTTATGATGACCGGACAGGCTCCGGAGGATGTCATTGAGCGAATGATCGGAGCGAAGGTCATTCCGCTTTCCGATTTTCCCGAAATCAACATAAGCGAGCGTGCGAAAAATGCAATTATGAAGGGCATTTCCATTCGGGCAGAAGACCGCTATGCCAGTATGGATTCTTTGATTTGTGATTTGTATGAGGAAACGATACAAAGAGAAACTTTTTTTTCGAGACAGCGGAGACGGTGGATGGCAGGCATAGGTGTGATAGGTATTGTTTTTGTCTTATGTGTGTCTTTTTTACATAAAACAACACCCGATTACCAGCCATCTAACAGTCAAATACAAGTTGTTCAGACACAGAAAGTTTCGACCGAAGCACCCATTGTTTACCGCATGGTAAATGTGACGGGAATGAAAAGGAAAGTGGCGGAACAAAAGATTAATGCCATAGGGGATGCTTCACTTATCATAAAATGGCAGAAAAAGTATAATAAAAAAGCGAAAAAAGGGATTCTTATTTCCCAAAGTATAAAAAAGGGAGAAAGTTGGACGAAAGGGAAAAAACAGACACTTACGCTTACAGTAAGTCGTGGGGAAAAGAAAATCCGTGTTCCTAATTTAGTTGGTTTGTCTTATGCAGATGCAAAGAAGAAATTGGAGAAGAAGAAACTTAACTGCCGTATTGTGCAAAGAGAAAGTGATACAATAAGCGGAATTGTATTAGAACAAAGTAAAAAAACAGGCGCAAAAGTAAACGAGGACACAACGATTACACTTACAGTCAGTAAAAAGCAGGTAACAACACCGAAACCCGCTGCTACAAATACACCACAGCCGTCAAAGAAGCCAAAGAAGACGAAGGCACCGGACTTTGCCGGAGCGATATCCTAGAGAAATTTGATTTAAGAGGAGGAGATGCAGATGAGAAAGAGAAGAAAAATTAAATGGGTCGTGGCTCTAGTTGTTTCATTTGTGCTTATGATGCTTGCACCGGCCATTTCAAATCACCCGGTACAGGCAGAACAAAGCAGTACAGAAGAAAATCAGACCGATAAACCGTGGGTTACATCGCTTCCGTTTGTGACGATTTCTGAATATAATGAGAGTGCAGGAACAAAAGGAAAGGATTATTACAGAACAGAGGTTACGTTTGACGAAGAAGAACATAGTGTCGAATTTATTACAGCCGGATATGGCGGGGATGGGCAGCCTCATGTAGAAAATAACGGAATCATGTTCAATTTAGAACCTATAAATGGAGAAGGTGTTGATCTATCAAAATATGAATATGTAGAAGTAGATATGGAAGGCACCGGTGGGGAAGCATTTGTGAAATTAATGAAAAATTCGGATTCGTATTGGTCTCAGATTGATGGCGGAATTTTCATTGAGCCGGTGCAGGGAGAACGGCAGAAAATGTATTTTAATCTCGATTATTTGACAGAGAGCATACGAGGAGACCGTTCAAATGTTCAAGCAATTGCAGTTTCTTGTAAAGCGCTTGAACAGCGGGTGAAAATATATGGAATTGAGTTTGGCGGTAACAAAGAGGCATCGACTACCGCCACTCCAAAAGCAACCATGAATCCGGCGTATCAGTCTTCTTGTAAAATTCCGCTAGAATCGGATACGATATCAGCTTCCGGATATAATGGATATAACAGCAGCGGAATTTATTCAAAGAACTCATCCGGCATTACTTTTCCCAGAAACTGTGGGATGAATTATGTAAATTTAGAAAATTTTTTCCTTGCTAATGGAATTAATTTTTCAAAGTATAAGTATGCCTACATTTCGTACCAGATGCTAGAGGAAGATGGGAGTATTGCGTCTTCGTGCAATTATGAAGCGGGGAAACTTACGCTTGCACAAAAGGGCAGTGTGAATGGGTATAGTGATGGAGTAGCAACGGTCTCGATTAAAGGCGGAACGACATCCGGTGTCGCAGAATTTGATTTTACAGAGAGGGACAAGACAGAATTAGCAAAAGCAGTGGGGGTCAACTTTGGAATCTGGGGAACAGGAGCAGATTTTCTTGCAAGATATATGAGAATTTCACAGATTTATCTGACGCAGACAAAAGGTGAAATATCTCCTCCTTTGTCTAGCGAAACAAAATCAACAACGACACCCAAAAAAACGGCGGTATCGGCGAAAAAGAAGACGACCTATCTGATGAAGCCGACTTTCAAAATAAAAAAGAAAAAGCAGGGCAAAATCCGCTATTTGCAGATAACACTGAAAAAGTACAAAGGTACCTATATTGATATCTACGCACGGAAGAAAAAGAAGTTTAAGCGGGTGTCAAAAGCAAAACTCAGAATAAAAAAATACAAGGGTGTTTTTAAAATTCGAACTTACGTCAAACATATGAAAATTGACATACGGGTAAGAACATGGCAAAAGAAGGGGAAGAAAAAGATTTACAGTAAGTGGTCAAAAATAAAGAAGGTTCGTGTGTGAGCGTTTTTTTGCGGAATTACTGGAATTCAAAGGAATTGTCCGCAAACACATGGCACAAACTTTGTGAAGAAAACCCTTGCATTTTTACCAAAAATCAGTTATTCTAAACTTAGTTCCATACAACTGGCGGAAACTATATGAAGGATCATCATATAGAGTGAGAGAACTCACAGGGAGTGTGGATTTGTATGAATTGCCGACCGCCTGGGCGACCGTTTACCCGGTTGCCCGGGCGGTTTTTTTGATACTATTATAAAAAAGATTGGAGGAACCATGATGCAGAAACTTTCATTGGAACAGGAACTCAAAAACAATGCGTATCCCGGACGTGGAATCGTGATTGGAAAATCACCAAACGGCAAATACGCAGTGACCGCTTATTTTATTATGGGGCGGAGTGAAAACAGTAGAAACCGTGTCTTTGTAAATGATGGCGAGGGAATCCGCACACAGGCATTTGACCCATCGAAATTGAGCGACCCAAGTCTTATTATCTACGCACCGGTCCGCGTATTGGGAAACAAGACTATTGTTACCAACGGTGACCAGACAGACACAATTTATGAACTGATGGATAAGCAGCAGACTTTTGAGCAGGCGCTCCGCACAAGAGAATTTGAACCGGACGGTCCGAATTATACACCAAGAATTTCCGGCATTATGCATGTGGAAAACGGAGAGTACAATTATGCAATGTCTATTTTGAAAAGCAATAATGGAAATCCGGATGCCTGCAATCGTTATACTTTCGCATATGAGAATCCGGTAGCAGGAGAGGGGCATTTTATTCATACCTATATGTGTGACGGAAATCCATTGCCAAGTTTTGAGGGCGAGCCAAAATGGGTTGAAACAATGGATGATATGAATGCGTTTGCTGACATGTTGTGGGAAAGTCTGAATGAGGACAATAAAGTTTCCTTATTTGTGCGCTACATAGATATTGAAACCGGAAAATACGAATCGATTATTAAAAACAAGAATAAGTAAAGGAGAAAATCATGAAAGAATTGGAATTGAAATATGGCTGTAACCCGAATCAGAAACCATCCCGTATTTACCGCAAAGATGGTGAACTGCCAATCAAAGTGTTAAATGGAAAACCGGGTTATATTAACTTTTTGGATGCTTTCAACGGCTGGCAGTTAGTCAGTGAATTGAAGAAGGCAACCGGACTTCCGGCAGCAACTTCTTTTAAACATGTTTCACCGGCTGGTGCAGCAGTAGGTCTTCCGCTGAGTGACGTTGAGGCAAAAATTTACTGGGTAGATGATTTGGGTGAGTTATCTCCGCTTGCTGCCGCATATGCCAGAGCAAGAGGTGCTGACCGTATGTCTTCTTATGGTGACTTTATTGCACTTTCAGATGTGTGTGATGTCTCCGCAGCAAAATTGATTAAGAGAGAATTTTCTGATGGAATTATTGCACCGGGATATGAGCCGGAAGCACTGGAACTTTTGAAAGAAAAGAAAAAGGGTGCGTATGCAATTATTGAAATTGACCCGGATTATGTACCGGACCCAATTGAGCACAAAGAAGTATTTGGTATTACCTTTGAGCAGGGCCGTAATGAGTTAAACATTGACAAAGATTTCTTCAGCAACATTGTGACAGAGAATAAAGATTTGCCGGAGTCAGCAAGAATTGATATGGCAATTTCAATGATTACGTTAAAATATACGCAGTCAAATTCTGTTTGCTTTGTAAAAGGCGGACAGGCAATTGGCATCGGTGCCGGACAGCAGTCTCGTATTCACTGTACAAGACTTGCCGGACAGAAGGCTGATAACTGGCTGTTAAGACAGTCTCCACAGGTACTTTCCCTGCCGTTTAAAGAGGGGATGAAACGTGCCGAGCGCGACAACGCCATTGACAATTATATCGGAGAGGATTACATGGATGTCTTGGCAGATGGATGCTGGGAAAAATATTTCACTGAAAAACCACCGGTATTTACAAAAGAAGAAAAGCAGAAATGGTTGTCTGAGTACGCAAAAGATGTAACACTTGGCTCCGATGCGTTCTTCCCATTTGATGATAACATTGAAAGAGCATACCGCAGCGGTGTAAAATACATTGCACAGCCGGGCGGCTCAATTCGTGATAAAGATTGTATCGATGCCTGCAACCGTCACAATATGGTGATGAGCTTTACAGGAATTCGTTTGTTCCATCACTAAAATGACAACTAAAAACAATATTTAGGTTGACAATCATTCCTCCCATGGTAGAATAAAAGTATCTACCATAGGAGGAATTTTATTATGTATGAAGAACTGGTAAATGAGATTATTGAAGGAAGACGTTTAGGAAAAGAAGATGACCTGACTTTTTTGATTGAGGGTGATTTAGAGTCGCTTTGTCAGGGTGCCGATAAAATTCGAAAAGAATTGTGCGGCAATCAGGTGGATTTGTGCACGATTATTAATGGACGTGCCGGACGGTGCAGTGAAAACTGCCGGTTCTGCGCTCAGTCAAGCCATCATCATACCGGTGCAGAGGAATATGATGTGATGGATGTGGATTCTTTTGTGAAAGCATGCCATGTAAATGAAGAAAATGGAGCTCATCGTTTTTCTATTGTGACAGCGGGCAGAACGCTTGTCGGCAAAGAGTTTGATCAGATTGTAGAAGCGTACAAAAGAATGCATGAGGAGTGTAAAGAAATTGAATTATGTGCTTCGCATGGTCTTTTGACAAAAGAGCAGTTTGAAATTTTGCGTAAGGTTGGCGTAACACGCTGCCATGCAAATATTGAAACATCACGCAGATATTTTCCAAGTATCTGCACCACGCATACGTTTGAGGATAAACTTGCGTGCATCCGGGCTGCCAAAGAGGCCGGCTTAGAGGTCTGCTCCGGCGGAATTGTCGGCATGGGCGAGACATGGGAAGACAGGCTGGATATGGCGCTTACGCTTGCAGAACTTGAAGTTGATTCCATTCCGTTAAATGCACTGATGCCGATTCCGGGCACACCGTTTGAAAACTTAAAACAGCTTACTGAAGAAGAACTTCTGCGTGTTATCGCTATGTTCCGGTTTATTAACCCTTCGACATCAATTCGCCTGGCAGCAGGCCGTAAACTGATGAAGGAAAATGGTAAAAAAGCTTTCTTCTCTGGGGCAAATGCCACCATAACCGGCGATATGCTCACAACTTCGGGAAATAATACCAAACAGGACAAAGAAATGCTTGTTGCAAGTGGATTTGAGATTTAGTTTTCAGGTTCCGTAGGTTATAAGAAGGGGAAGGGCTGTATCTTGCGCCGCTTTCGCTATTATTTACGAAACCAAATAGGATTTTGAAATCAATTGTAAAAATGACGGCATCGTGTTATACTATGTACAACAAAACAAGGAGGGTGATTTTGTATGAGTACAGCAAAACAGTTGATTATTGATAATCTTTCTGACATATCTGATGACATTCAGGACGAATTTGAAGTTATGGAAAACTTATATAAATTGCTTCGTTTCAAGAAGAGCCAGCAATCTATCACTGAATATGGCGGGCATACAACGGACGAAGTACGCAAAATGTTTCAAAAGAAACGTGAAGAAAGGACAATTCTTGCATGAACATAATCTAGTCTGATTTGGCAATTGAAGACTTGAATGATATTGAAGACTACATTGCAAGAGATAATCCGGCTCGTGCAGTGTCTTTTGTTGATGAATTGATTGATTTGGGAGATTCTTTAAGTAATGAAGGCGAAGCTGAAAAAGGAACTCCGGCAAAATGGATTCGTGATATGAATGTGCGTGAATTGTACTACAAGAATTATACTATCGTGTACGAGATTTGTGGTGACGATATTATTATTCATGAAGCATATAATTCCGCAAAATTGTCTCGACAACTTCGAGGCTGGTAATAATAAAAATACTGAACGGCCGCAATTTCAAGCTATGATGGATGTGGCTGATTTATTTGGCTTCAGTAAATAGCAGCGGAAAATTTGTCTCTTGTGTGCTACAAATACGCGGGTATCTGGCAGGTGTTTTTAACCTGCCGATACCCCTGCGTATTTGTTAAGCGAAAGCGGCACACAAGGGATAAACTTTCCGCTATTATTTATGAAACCAAATAAACACCACCCCTCTTGATTTTTCGTCCCTTTTATTGTATCATATAAATACGGTAGGGAATGTATGAAAAGAACAGGAGGGAAGACCCTTGAAAATATCAACAAAAGGCAGGTATGCGCTGCGGCTTATGCTGGATTTGGCACTGAATGATTCAGAAAAACCAACCAGAATAAAAGAAATATCAAGCCGTCAGGGAATATCCGATAAATACTTAGAGCAGATTATAGCAATTTTAAATAAGGCACGGTATGTCAGAAGTATCCGAGGACCCCAGGGCGGATATCTGCTGACAAAAAAGCCGGAAGAATACACAGTAGGCATGATTTTGCGCCTGACAGAAGGCAGTATGGCACCGGTTGACTGCGTGGATGAGGAACTTGGGTCATGCAGCCGCATGGACAACTGTGCAACAGCCGTTGTCTGGAAGAAATTAAACGATGCTATCAGTGATGTAATTGACAACATTACACTTGCAGATTTGGTTGACTGGCAGATTGCAAAAGACGGCGATTATTCCATTTAAAATTGAAAAACAAAAAACACCTTATTTCCTATTGACAAACTAGGGAATGAGGTGTATTCTTTTAATCATCAAATAGTAATCATACCAAACACGTATGAATAATATGAAAAGAAAGGAAGGAAGGGTAAGAAAGATGGCAATTTATAAGAAAGTAACTGATTTAGTAGGAAATACACCGATTTTAGAGTTGGGAAATTACGAGGAAAAACACAATTTAGAGGCAAAAATTTTAGCAAAATTAGAGTATTTTAATCCGGCTGGAAGCGTAAAAGACCGTATTGCACGTGAAATTATTCTAGATGCATTGGAGACTGGCAAATTGACAAAAGACTCCGTGATTATTGAGCCAACGAGTGGAAATACAGGAATTGGCTTAGCTTCTGTAGCTGCTTCATTAGGAATTCGTATTATTATTACAATGCCGGAGACGATGAGCGTGGAGCGCCGCAACCTGATGAAAGCATATGGTGCTGAACTTGTTTTGACCGATGGCACAAAAGGAATGAAAGGTGCCATTGCAAAGGCAGATGAACTCGCAAAAGAAATTCCAAACAGCTTTATTCCTGGACAGTTTGTCAATGAACTGAATCCACGTGCACATAAGCGTACGACCGGTCCGGAAATTTGGGAGGATACCGAAGGAAAAGTGGATATTTTTGTTGCCGGTGTAGGAACGGGCGGAACCGTTTCCGGTGTCGGTGAATATTTGAAATCGAAAAATCCGGATGTGAAAATTGTAGCAGTAGAGCCGGCAACCTCTCCGGTGTTGTCAAAAGGTGAGGCAGGAGCTCATAAGATTCAGGGAATTGGTGCCGGATTTGTACCGGACACATTGAACACGGACATTTACGATGAGATAATCCCGGTTGAAAATGAGGATGCCTTTGAGTTAGGCCGTGAGATTGCAAGAACAGAGGGAATTTTGGTTGGTATTTCTTCCGGAGCAGCGTTAAAAGCAGCGACAGAACTGGCAAAGAGACCCGAAAACAAAGGCAAGACAATTGTTGCCCTGTTCCCGGATACCGGTGATCGCTATTTATCCACACCGATGTTTTCTTAATCGGTTTCAAACTGCTAGGGTGAAAATTTTATAGGATAATTAAAAAGATAAAGAAGAAGCACCTTTTTCTGTGTTGGGATTAAGTTGAAAAACAAAATTCCAAAGAAAGAGGTGCTTTTTTTGCAAAAGTGGCCCTTCATTTTGCTAAAAATGTCATTTTTATTGAAATGTGTGCATTTATGCGATAAATTAGTAAGGCAAGTGTTTTGCATCAGCCGGAAATGTCGGATAAAATGAAAAAACTTCTCGGTGAAAAATAAATCAAATATTTTGTCAGATTTTCTCCGTTTGGAACGTTATAGTAAGTAGATGCTTCAAACGGAGATGATTTTGACCGTTTAGGGACGAAAAACGACCATTCGTGCCGGTTTTGTTTTTTACGGATGATTATATGCTATGATAAGTGAGTAAGGGAGGTGACAGAATATTGTAAACTAGAGAAAATACTAACACAAAACAAAGTAATATTTTAGGAGGCAAAGTATGAAAAAAATTGTATCAATTATTATGTTAACAGCACTTTTGTTTACGTCAATTACAAACGGCACAACAAGTAAAGCAATATCGCAATATAAGCGAATTACATCAGGGAACTATGAATATGCAGTTTTAGATGAAGCCAATAAAACCGCAACCGTGTTAAAGATTAAACCGACAAAAGAAGTGGTAATTCCGAAGATAATTGATGGATATTCCATTGTGCAGATTGGAATATGTTGGAATGAATATGATTACTATTTTAATGAGGAAAACGAATATCATTTTACAGATAGTGAGTATGCTGAATTTAAAAATTCTCGACATGTATTTTCGACAGATAGTAAGTCAGTAGAAAAGATTACGATTCCGGAGGGAGTAAAAAAATAGGAGAATTTGCTTTTGCGAATACACCGAATTTAAAACAACTTAATTTACCAAAAAGCCTAAAGTATATTTATGCTGAGAATTTTTTGGATGCTGCAAAATTAACGAAAATCGTATTCAAAGATTCAATTTGTGTTAGGAACGCGTTCGCTAATATTAAAAATGTGGTACTAAATGGCAATTTTGATAGTAATTTTTGGGAAGATTGCGTTACACCATCAAGAGACGGTATGCATGGGAAAATAAATCAATTAGAGGTTAAGGGGAAAAGAAATGTAACCATAAGTGTTGGTTCTAAAATTCAAAAAATAATTGTTTCAAAGTCAGTTAAGGATTTATATATATCTGGCAGCAATCTAGTGAAAAAACTGAATGTTAAGAGCAAGAAGACAAAGGTAAGCATTGACCCAAACTTAACATCAATTACTCGTACACAATTTGACATGGGAACCTATGCGAAAAAGAAATCAGGAAATTATACATGGGCAAAACCTTATTTTAAACTTGTGTGTAATGACGATGGTAATTACAAAAAGCAGATTTCCTACCTTGTCAAATACAAGAAAAATGGTAAATCAAAGACGAAAACAGTGAAAAAGAATAAAATCAAGAAACTTTATTCCAGTTCAAAGATTCATGTATATGCAATCGTAAAAGTAAAAAAACAAAGAGTTCCGTATATGCCTTGATTTTTCTATGGGATGGTGTTATTCTTAAGTCGATATTATTGACCTAAGGATAAGGAGGATTTGTAAATGAGTAATGTGACGATTTCAGATGCCATTCGTTATATTGGAGTGGACGATAAAGATATTGATTTGTTTGAGAGCCAGTACATTGTGCCAAATGGCGTATCGTATAATTCTTACGTGATTTTGGATGAAAAAATTGTCGTAATGGATACGGTGGATGCCAGAAAAACTGATGAATGGCTGGAAAAATTAGAGAGAGAACTTGATGGAAAAACACCGGATTATCTTGTGATTTCTCATTTGGAGCCAGACCACAGCGGAAGCATTCAGGCAATTGCTGAAAAATATCCGCAGATGCAGTTTGTCAGCAATGCGAAAGTATTTGCGATGCTGCCACAGTTCTTTGAGATGGATGTAACAGACAAAAAAGTGGTTGTTGCTGAGGGAGATACCTTGTCTCTTGGTGCACACACACTTACGTTTGTGATGGCACCGATGGTTCACTGGCCGGAGGTTATGGTTTCTTATGAATCCACGGAAAAAGTTTTATTCTCTGCCGATGCTTTTGGTAAGTTTGGTGCGCTGGATGCTGATGAAGACTGGGCTTGTGAAGCAAGAAGATATTACTTTAATATTGTAGGTAAATATGGTGCGCAGGCAGCCGCTTTGTTGAAAAAGGCAGCCGGCTTGGATATTCAGAAGATTTGTCCTCTTCATGGACCAATTCTTCAGGAAAACCTTGCCTATTATATTGGTAAATATCAGGTTTGGAGCAGCTACGAAGCAGAAGATGACGGTGTATTTGTTGCCTATGCATCCATTCATGGAAATACGGCAAAAGCAGCGAAAAAACTTGGTGAAGTGTTAGAAGCGAAAGGGGCAAAAAAAGTCGTTGTTAGTGATTTGTCGAGAGAAGATATGGCAGAGGCAATTGAAGATGCATTCCGTTATGATAAAATTGTAGTTGCCTGTGCAACATATGATGGCGGTCTGTTCCCGGTTATGCAGGATTTCCTGTACCACTTAGGTCACAAAAACTTCCAGAACAAAAAAGTTGCCTTCATGGAAAACGGAAGCTGGGCTCCGGTAGCAAATAAGAAAATGCGCGAAGCATTTGAGAAGATGAAAAATATGACACTCTGTGACAACATGGTTACAATCAAGTCGACGATGAAAGAGGCAGATGTCGCTCAGATGGAAGCGTTAGCAGATGAATTGTTGGCATAATTTGTAATTCAATATAAGAGACGTAAAAAGGCAGTTTCAAGAAGGAAAATCCTTTCGTGAAACTGCCTTTATCATATTATTCTTCTTCGGTTTCTTTGTCCTTATGAGCAAGCTCAGATACAATCTGAATTCCATTTACCTCTACTAAATCATTGATTTCAATCACTAAGCACGGAACGCCGTCGATTACTTTAGTTTCTACTAAGTCGGTTCTCTCCGGATTAACGGAAACTTTAACATCCGGGGTGCGCACCTCAAAATTCCTTGTATTGGATAAGTTGGTGGCAACCAGTGTTTCATTTTCTCCGACGGATTCGTCATAATGTGCCTCAAAAGCCTCAATTTGTTCTTCCTCAACACCGCATTTTTCCAGAAGATGCGTCATGTCGGATTTATCTAATGTGAGAGGCTCCGGATTTTCTTTGTTTTCTGCTACCATCTGATTCAGATTTTCATGAATGGATTTAACCACCTCATAATCACATTCTAAGCCAAGCGATTCCTCTACAATTGCGTTGAATGTTTCTTTCTGGCTTTTTGCCGGGAGCGGCATACGACAGCCGAGGAGCTTGTCGGTAATCACCTCATCCACCTCATCCGCATTTTTGGAATAATACAAAAGGCTGTGAATATCCATGTTGCGGTCATTAAATGCCGGGAACAAAAAGCCAAGTTCCGGCGGCTGTACGAGCCAGTCACGAATCCGGTCCTGAATGTGGTTGGTCTCTGCATTGTAGCAAAGTCCCGGTTTTGTCAGTTTAACCGGACAGATGCTGCAAAGAATGTAGTCATACACGTATTCTGATGCATCAAAATTTTCAATGCCGTCTGTCGTGATTTTCGGAATATCATAAGCGTCATGAACCAAAATAATAAAATAATTTTCCGGATAGCCGTAATTTTCAATTACTTTGTCATAAAAGGCATCCAGCAATTCATCATCGGTCAGTTTGCTTTCCAACAGTTTCATTAAAAATACCTGCGTGCCATCTTCCTTCGTTTCCTGTTCAGTTGGAAACTCCATATTCAGAAGTGTTTTCCCGATGGAGCCGGAAAGTGTTTTGCGGAAAATGTCGATGTATTTGAACATTTCTTCTTCCGGAAGTCCTAAAAACGCTTCCTTTAAAGTCATGCGTTTTTGCTTGTCGGCATCCACGTAGCATCCGCAGAGCCGCGTGAAACTGCATTTTGTTTTTGTAAATCGTTTTTTGATTTCTGCGATTTCTTTTTTGTTCATATGTACCTCCCTTAACCGGCAGTCGCCGGAAATTGTCTTTTTCCATTGTACCACATCAGGGAGAAAAAAAGGGAAAAAAGATTTTTAAAGCTGCAACATTTTACCATTTTCAATCGTATTCTTTATAGAAACAACCCGAGAAGGAGGATGATGTATATGATGAAAAAAATCAGCAAAATAGGGGTTTGCATGGTTTTTGTACTTTCTACGATTTTACCGCAGGCGGCGGTTTCAAAAGCAAAGACAGCGAATCCGTACACCGGCAAAAAGTATGTTTACTGCAGTAATTACAAAGACGGAATTGAACTCTATGGAAAGGATGGCAGTAAAAAGAAAAAGTACACATTGATTAAAAAAGAGTATTCAATGAGGGAAATTTACAAGACGAAAAGTTATATCTATTATTACAAAGTAAATCAGAAAGATTCATCGACCGGTTATGTATGGCAGGTTCCCTTGAGTCAAAAAAACGGAAAGTTAAAAGTGAAGAAGAAAAAGAAATTGTTTTATGTCTACGAATGGCGGGAGTTCCTTTATGCGACGGATAAAAAAGTTGTCTATCGCATAAACAATTCGATTGTATCTTATAATAAGAAAACGAAACAGAAAAAATCACTTACCGGAAAGCCTGTCTATTACAGCAGTATTAATGTTGCAAAGGATGCATCGGGGCTTACTGCAAAGATTGGCAACTGCATTTATTACTCGCGGTTTAAGAGTTGTTATAAAAAAATTGATGAAGCTTTTTACCAGTTAAATCTGTCTACCGGAAAACGTAAAAAAATAGTAAATAAGGCTTCGCAGTATGAGTCAAAACGCTACCGTTATGATGATCATGAAAAGTTAGATACACAGGTTGGCGTTTCCGGTAAAAAACTGTATGTTCCAACAGAAAAGTGGATTGTCTGTTATGATACGGCAAAGAAGAAGAAAACAAACCTGATTTCAATGGATGTATTAACACAGTGTGTAAAAGAGAAGTTTTCCACAGATGCATTCCATTCGATGCATATTGATAAGTTCTATTTTATCGGCAATACAATGTATCTGCAATTAGCAGTAGATTATCAGTATAAAATTGGAGCATATCAGGAAATTTCATACGACAGAAATTATGTTGTTGTAAGTTTAAATAAAAAGACCGGGAAGTCGATTACCTATGAGGAAGAACTAAGTTCTTTTTTGAAAGATTATGGAAATGGATATAATGACGGGAATCAGTGTGGCATGCACAATTGGACCGTGCGTACAGGAATGATACTGGATGTAACGCAAAACGGTACCTGGATTGGTGAATTTGTAAATGAGAAAGGTGAACTTTTTTATTATTCCTACAACAAAAATACGAAAGTGACAAAACTCTACAGCAGTAAAAAGGCGAAAGTTCGTCTTATGCAGCAGGGGCTTAATGATGAAGCGTATGTGTGATTTATACGCTGATGGTAATTTAAGATTTATTGACACAAACAGCACAACATCCGATATTGAATATATATACAAAAGATGATATAATTTGCATATATTATACACGGAGGTGACTAATATATTGACATTACAAGAAACAATAAGGCCATCTGCTGATTTGCGAAATCATTATTCTGAAATATCAAAACTGTGTAAGGAAAACAAAGAAGCAGTGATTATTACAGTAAATGGCAGAGGCGATACGGTTGTACTTTCCTATGAAGAATATAAAAATATGAAAGCAAGAATAGAATTATTAGAAGTATTAGCCGAAGCGGAAGATGATGTTAAAAATGGCAGGGTTGCTCCGATAACGGAAACATTTGATGATTTGAGAAAAATGCTTCAGGAGGAGTGATTATGAAGTATGCGGTAATAAGGACTGATACAGCCGATGCAGGTATCAGAAAAATAATTTTGTATATTGCTCAAAATTTTGGAAGTACAGCAGCACTTGAGAAACTTGACGAGATTGAAAAAAGAATTCTTGAATTAGGAGATGATCCATATATTGGAACCGAGCCAAGATATCTTATTCTTAAGAGACAAGGGTATAAAGTGCTTATTTTAGAAAAAGACTTAGTATTTTATAAAATTCATGAGGAAAATAAGCAAGTGATTGTATATGCAGTCGTAGATCAACGCCAAGATTATTTGAATATTATTCGTGGTTTGTAGAGAAGTTTATCCTAAAAAAAGAGATGTCCCGAGGACGTCTCTTTTTTTTTCGTCCAGGCACTTATGGACAAAAAATTACATAGGATGAAAGTAACGACAATCTCTGAGGTGTATCATGCAGTCATTTCCACAGCCTTTAAGTGTAGAGGAAGAAAATGAAGCAATTGAGAGATGGGAACAGGGTGACAGAGAGGCAAGAAATATTCTGATTGAACGAAATCTTCGGCTGGTTGCCTATCTGGTGAAGAAATACAGCAATTCTGACCATAGTGTCGATGATTTGATTTCCATAGGGACAATTGGACTGATTAAAGCGGTTGACACATATCGAATGGGGAAGGGCGTTCGGTTAGCGACGTATGCCTCCCGCTGTATCGACAATGAATTGTTGATGACATTTCGAAGTGATAAGAAGCGGGCGCGGGAAATTTTTTTGTATGAGCCGATTAGCGGGGATGATGGTGAGGGAAATGCGCTTCGATTTCTGGATGTATTGGAGAGTGTCGACGAGGATATTCCGGAGCGGATGGAAAAGGAAGAAAATATTGAAAAGTTATACGGTTATATTGAGAAAAATCTGACGGAACGAGAAAAGTTAATTATCCGCCTCCGCTATGGTGTGTCCGAGGGAAAGGGAACTCCGGAACATCCGGAAATTACACAGCGTGAAATTGCCAAACAGCTTGGTATTTCGCGCAGCTATGTGAGCCGGATTGAAAAAAAAGCACTACAAAAGCTTCGGCGTGCATATGATTATGGAAGGAGAAAAAACTGAGATGTCGGATCCTAAAATAGAAAATTTACTGGAGTTGTCTTTAGATGTCTCAGAAGATACAAGAGAAAAAAGCGAAAATTTATCTGCCGGTTATGACCCGGAAGAAAAGTTGTGGCAGGTGATTATTCGGTATTCCGGAGAACTTTTGCAATTGGCAGGTAACTATGAGCGGGTGACACCGCTGTTAGGAGGGTACGCTGTTTTAGAAGTAACAGAAAAACAGTTGAGAGCGTTGGCAGAAGAACCGCAGGTAGAATATATTGAAAAGCCAAAGGCGTTGTCTTTTGCCGTATACGAAGGAAAACTGGTATCGTGCATTCCTCCCGTGCAGAGGGAACCCCTTTCTCTGACCGGACAGGGTATTCTGGTAGGAATCATAGATTCCGGAATTGATATATATCATCCGGATTTTCGAAAGGAAGATGGAACAACAAGAATCGTGGGAATTTGGAACCAGACGGCGGTAAATGAGGGCGAAATGGAGCTTATGCCACCGTCCGGTTATTCCTTCGGCTTGTTTTATTCGGAAGAAAAAATAAATGAATTGTTACAAGCATTAGGTCCTGCGCCGGCAGTGGATGCAAGCGGACATGGAACACATGTTGCCGGGATTGCAGCAGGCAATGGCCGTGCCAGCCGGGGAGAAAATCGCGGTGTGGCGTATGAATCACAACTGTTAATTGTGAAATTAGGCGGCAGGACGCAAAGAGATTTTCCGCAGACGGCAGAACTGATGCAGGCAATTGATTTTTGTATTCGTTTTGCGGCAGAAAGAAACCAGCCGCTTGCCTTAAATTTAAGTTATGGAAATAATTATGGTTCGCATACCGGCACGTCATTACTGGAAACATATTTGGATGAAGCTGCTTTAGTGGGACGCACAACAATCTGCATTGGCAGCGGCAACGAGGGCAATTTGCGGCGGCACGCTTCCGGGCAGTTAGAGGCAGGCAGAGAGAAAGTTGTGGAGTTTAGCGTCTCTCCCTATGAAACAAGTCTGTCCATTCAATTGTGGAAGCAGTATGTGGATTCCTTACAAATTACATTAACAACACCATCCGGAAGTCAGATTGTCGTATCGGAGGAAACGGCAGGAACCTTTCGCTCTTTGCAGGATGGAATGGAAATTTTATGGTATTTTGGTGAGCCGTCGCCCTATCAGATTTTGCAGGAAATTTATCTGGAAATTATCCCCGTATCTGATCGGGCGATGATTCAGGGCGGCATCTGGAAATTAACACTCATGCCCAAACAACTGGTGGACGGGCGTTTTGAATTGTGGATGCCAAGCGGTGCACAAATTAACGAAGAAACCGGATTTTTAGTTTCTGAATCAGCACTTACGCTTACAATTCCTTCGACCGCTATGCGCCCAATTACCGTAGCCGCATACGATGCAAATACGGACACTTATGCGCCATTTTCCGGGCGAGGTTACGTCTGCTGCAATCAGAGCAAGCCGGATCTTTCGGCACCCGGTGTCGGTATTTTGTCCTGTGCACCCGGTGGCGGATATACAAGAAAAAGCGGAACCTCAATGGCGTGTCCATTTGTCACCGGAAGCGCCGCCCTCTTAATGCAGTATGGGATAATCAATGGAAACGATGCTTACTTATATGGTCAGAAAGTAAAAGCCTACCTAATCCGGGGTGCCAGAAGAACAAGAGCATTTGAAACCTTTCCAAATGACAGAGTAGGATGGGGAATGCTATGTGTAGCGGACAGTATTCCATGATGCACGAGGATGTAATTTTTTGCTTTTGTGTCAAGAAATCATTGTTAAACTATTTGGAATTCCTGTAAATTAGGAGAAATCCTTTGTGACTCGTGGGTTTTGAGTGCGTCGGTATGAGGCACTGGTAGTTTCAGTGTCCATACCGCTACGCACTCAATGAGTGAGAACGCCCACGAGACGCAAAGCATTTCTCCTAATTTATAGGAACCCAAAAATGTCAATGATTTCTGCCCCAAAAGCAAAAAATTGGATGCACTTGATTTTTGCCCCCCAAATACGCTATAATAACGGCAAATTTGCTTGCGAGGTACAAAGATGGCTACAGAAAATAATATCATTGAATTGCGTCATGTAAAAAAGTGTTATGAAAAGGACACACCCGTTATCAAGGATTTTTCCCTTACGATAAAAAAAGGGGAATTTGTTACCTTTTTGGGACCGTCCGGCTGCGGAAAAACGACGATATTGCGTATGATTGGCGGCTTTGAGCAGCCGACCGGGGGAGAGATTTTATTACACGGAAAAGATATCAGCAAACTTCCACCGGCGAAACGCCCAATCAATACGGTGTTTCAGAAGTATGCCCTATTTCCGTATCTCAATATTTATGACAATATTGCCTTTGGCTTGAAAATGAAAAAAGTGCCGAAAGAAGTGATTCGGGAAAAGGTAAAAAAAGTGTTGGAAGTGGTTGATTTAGAAGGATTTGAAAAAAGAAAAATTTCTACGTTGTCCGGCGGACAGCAGCAGCGTGTTGCGATTGCGAGAGCAATTGTTAATGAGCCGGAAATTCTTTTGTTAGATGAGCCACTTGGAGCCTTAGATTACAAGATGCGGAAAGAAATGCAGTTTGAATTAAAGGAAATGCATAAAGAGCTTGGCATTACATTTATTTTTGTTACTCATGACCAGGAGGAAGCTCTGGCTCTTTCAGATAAGGTTGTGGTTATGGCGGATGGAAAAATTCAGCAGGCGGGAAAACCGGAAGATATTTATAAGGTGCCGGAAAATGCATTTGTCGCCGATTTTATTGGCGAGAGCAATATTTTTGATGCCAAAATGGTCGGTGACTGCAGGCTTTCAATTCACGGGGTGGAGTTTGGCTGCAAGGAGAATTTTCCACTTGGCGACCATGTTGAGGCTGTGATTCGACCGGAGTCGGTTATTCTTTGCCCGGCAGGAGAGGGAAAAATACAAGGAAAAGTTCATTCCTCCGTGTTCAAGGGAACGTTTCATGAGATTGTTATTTATTCCGGAAAAAGTGAAATTGTAGCGCAGAATGAGGAAGCAATTGAAGCAGGCACGAAGGTCGGAATCGACATCAAACCGCAGGGGATTCATGTTATGCCGTATAATCAGAACATCAACCATTACGAGGGACTGATGGATGCGAGTGGACATGTTCTATTTGTGGACGGCAGCAGGAAACCGGATTTGACAAAACTTTTTTCAGGGAAGGTGCCGGAAAATACAGAAGGAATTCATGTTATGGCGTCCTTTTTGCCGGCAGATGCAAATTTAAGTGATGACCCGGCAGAAGGATTTGTTGAAGGAAATATTATTTCCATTATATATAAAGGCGACCACTACAAATATAAAATCCGAAGTAAAAATGATGTGGATTATTATGTGGATGATGAGTGGCTGTGGAATATGGGCGACTATGTCAGTGTGGTAGTGCCGGATGATAAAATCACATATGAAGTGATAAATAAGGGGGCGCGGGATGATTAGATTTTCAAGGAAGCAGCTTCGGATCCCCTACCTTGTTTTTCTGCTTGTGTTTGTGGTATTGCCGCTTTTTGTTATTTTATATTATGCACTTACGAATGGAGAGGGACAGTTTACATGGGAAAATTTTCGTGAGTTTTTTGTCGATGGGAAAACCATGGGAACTTTGTTTTACAGCCTTATGATTGCTGTTACAACAACGATTGTCTGTTTATTGATTGCGTATCCGACTGCTTATATACTGGCGCGGGGCAATCTGAAACGGGGACCGGTCTATGTGATTTTGCTTGTGATGCCAATGTGGATTAATTTTACGCTGCGCATTACAGCTGTCAAAGAAATTTTAGATGTCATGGAGGGAAATCTTGCGATGTATCCGTTTTTCAATACGATACTCTGCATGGTGTATGATTTTCTTCCCTTTATGATTCTGCCCCTGTACACAACGATATCCAAATTGGATGACAGTCTTCCGGAAGCAGCGGCTGATTTAGGCGCATCGTCTTTCCATGTGTTCTGGCGGGTCATGATTCCGATGACGTTACCGGGGATTATCAGTGGTGTGACAATGGTATTTTTGCCGGCGATGACAAATTATGTTGTGTTAGATATGATTTATAACAGTACCTATATTATGGGAAGCCTGATCGGCAGTTATTTCAATGCGTATGACTGGCACAATGGCTCCATGATTTCAATCCTTCTTCTTATTTTAATGTTCTTTGTGACATGGATTACGGACCGTTTTGCAAAGAAGCAGGAAGTGGAAGCAAGAGGAGGTGGCATATGGTGAAAAAATTAGGACAAAGACTTTGGCTTTTTTGTGTATTTGTGTTTTTGTATGCACCGATTCTTGTGCTGATTGTTTACAGTTTTACGAGTTCTACGATGATTGGTGCGATTCGTGGTTTTTCACTGGAGCATTATGTCACATTATTTACCACGAAGGAACTGCTCCATATGATTGGCGGAACGCTTCTTTTAGCGGTTACGGTTGCTTTTTTGTCCACTCTTCTTGGAACCATTGGTGCAATCGGTTCCTTTTACGCCGGGAAAAAAAGCGGGCAGTGCATCAATTTTTTGAATCAGATTCCAATTGCCAATGCAGAAGTTGTAACCGGTTTTAGTATCTGCGTTTTGATGATTGTTTTGTTTGGTGTGGACAAGGACACGTATCTGCCGCTGCTTGTCGGACAGACGGTATTATGCGCTCCATTTGCGTATTTGTCGGTGCTGCCGAAATTAAAACAGATGGATCCGAATTTATATGAAGCAGCTTTGGACCTTGGCTGCAATCACAGACAGGCTTTGTGGCGCGTGATTGTGCGCGAAATCATGCCGGGCATTACATCCGGATTTATGTTGTCTGTCACGTTGTCACTGGATGATTATTTTATTACAACGTATACAAAACCAGCGGTGTTTGATACAATCAGCACCTACGTGGTAAATGCAACGAAGGGGGCAAGAACCGAAATTAAGACGGCGTTGTGGGCATTGTCTGCGGTTATATTTTTGGTTGTTGTTCTCGTTGTGATTGGAATGAATATGAAAGCGGGGAGGAAACAAAAACGATGAAAAAAATATGGATGATATTTTGTTTTTCGCTGCTTTTTTGCAGTACAGTTTTCTTTGGCTGTGAGAACAAGGAGAATCAAAACGAAGAAATTGTGCTTCGGATTGCCAACTGGGAGGAATATTTAGATGAAGGCGGCTGGGACGAAGATGAGACAATTGATTTGGATGAGAAAACGAAAATTTTAGGCAGAGAAAATATGGTAGACGATTTCGAATCATGGTATGAAAAGACATATGGGGAGAAAGTACGCGTTGAATATTCTACTTTTGGAACAAATGAAGATTTGTATAATCAGATGACATTGGGAGATACTTTTGATTTGGTCTGTCCATCGGAATACATGATTATGAAGTTGATGAAGGAGAAAAAACTGGAGCCGTTTACGGAAGATTTTTTCGATACTTCAAAAAAAGAAAATTATTACAGCCGCGGTGTTTCTCCTTATATTAAAAATGTATTTGATGATTTAAAGATAAGTGGCGAATCGTTAAGCCGTTATGGTGCCGGTTATATGTGGGGTGTTATGGGACTTGTGTATAATCCTTCGGCGGTGTCAAAAGAAGATGTCCGCCACTGGTCGGTTTTGCTTGACGAAAAGTATAGGAAACAGGTGACGATGAAAGACAGTGTACGCGATTCTTATTTAGTTGCCCTTACGATTTTAAAAGAGAAAAAATTGTTGTCGGAAGAGTTTCAAAAAGCGATGGAGACAACACATTGTCTGACGGATGAGTTAAATGACACATCAGAACAGACGGTTACCAAGGTGCAGACGATTCTGGAAAAAATGCGGAAAAATTCGTATTCACTGGAAACGGACAGTGGAAAAGCGGATATGGTGACTGGCAAAGTCGTTCTTAATATGCAGTGGTCCGGTGATGGTGTTTACACGATGGATGAGGCCGAAAAAGACGGGCTCGAACTTAGTTATGCGGTGCCGGAAGAGGGAAGCAACCTTTGGTTTGATGGCTTTTGTATGATGAAAAACGGAATTTCCGGTGATGCCAAGAAGAAACAGGCGGCGCAGGCTTTTATTAATTATATTTCACGGCCGGACAACGTAATCCGCAATATGTATTATGTCGGCTATACTTCAGTGATTGCCGGTGGTGACAGTAATTTGGTTTTTAGGTATGCAGATTGGTGCTATGGCGCAGAGGAGGATGAAGAGGAAGTATCCCCTTATGACTTATCTTATTTTTTCTCCGGTGCAAAAGAGACCAAAAATAAGTATGTATTGGAGGTGCCAAAGTCGCAAGCCTCACGGCAGGTCAGTGCCCAGTATCCGGAGCAAAGCGTTTTGAAACGCAGCGCTGTTATGCAGTGTTTTAGTGGGGAAGCGAATCGGAGAATCTCAAGGATGTGGATTCGAGTGCGTTGTTTTTGAAAAAAAGTTGGCAATAACGGACGCGTGTTCTTGACAACTTACGAGAGTTAGTTTATACTAACGATGAAAAAACATCATTTTCGTAAGGAGGAACATTCCATGCAGAGAGAAGAAATACTGAAAAAATTGCGTGAACAAGGATGCCGCATCACAAAGCAGCGTCAGCTTTTACTTGATATTATTTTGCAGGAAGAATATTCCTGCTGCAAAGAAATTTATTACAAAGCGGCAAAACAAGATTCGTCGATTGGTATTGCGACCGTTTACCGTATGATAAATACATTGGAGGATATCGGTGCAATCAGCAGAAATACCATGTACCGCATTGACTGCGGTGATGACTGCCTGGCGAAAGATAACTGCGAGGTAAAATTAAACGATGGAACCAGTCTGGAACTGACACAGGCACAGTGGAATCAGGTGATTGCCAGTGGATTAAAGGCTTGCGGTTTCCAGAGTTGATTTCCACAAATTGGATGGAATAATTGGATTCTTAATAGGAAATTGTATCAGTAAGGTGTATTGACAGCAGATACAGGGTTTGGTATGATTAACACAAGTTAGACAAAACTAACCAAGGAGGAATCCAATTGCATGAGCAAGGAAGCCATTGAGATGATTCGGAAGATGGATATGGAACAGGTTGAGAATCAATTTGTTCTACAGTGTGCACCATTGATTGCCGGATTAAAAATGTCCAATTTATTTATCATTCGTAAAAACCATTTGCGGAGATTGTGTGCTCTCCTGCAAAACAGCGGTATCCGTTGCCGTGTCCTTTATTTGGACGGAGACAAACTAACGGTCTTATTGTACAATCCTGCCATGCTCGCGATTTATATGCGGAACAAGCGTGTCACCACAATTTTGATGGAAAATGGCTACGAGCAGTTTGATCTGGAATCCATTCTGCTTGAATTTGGACGCAGATATCGTAGTTATCGTACGGAAAACAAATCATTCCCCCATGAACTGGGACTCCTTTTGGGATATCCGATCGATGACGTGGAAGGATTTATAAAAAACGATGGAAAGAATTGTCTATATACGGGATATTGGAAAGTGTACGCCAATGTTCCGGCCAAAAGAAATCTGTTTCGCCGGTTTGAGTGTGCCAGAGAAGAACTCATGAAACAAATCAGACAAGGGAAAAAGGTGGAACAGGTAATTGCGTGCAAACGCTAATGCAACAATTTTGAACAAAGGGACTGCCATAGAAAATCCCGAAATTAAAAAAGAAGTTCAATTTGTCTCTTGACAAATGAACTTCTTTTTTTGCCCGTGGGGTTTGGCTGCGGTGGGGCAACGCTTTTTCCTGAGTTTCGCAGGTGGGTTGGGTCGCATCAAGTAATCGTTACTGGTCTTTTGGAATTCCAATAAATCAGCAGAAAAACTTTGGGACACGTGGGTTTTGAGTGCGTCGGTATGTGGCACTGGTAGTTTCAGTGTCCATACCGCTACGCATTCAATTAGCGGGAGCACCCACGAGGCACAAAGTTTTTCTGCTGATTTATGGAAATCGAAAAAATGTGAACGAACACTTGATGCAACCACCTTGCATTTTCCCCTTTTTCCAAGTATAATGACTTCACTTGCAAAGGAAAGGATTGATTTGATGCAAATGATAATTATGATTGCGATGCTTAGTGTTATATTTGGATTGACAGGAACCTATGCATTCTGCAAGTCAGGCAGCATGATTGAATTTTTCGGTGGGAACAAAAAAACGAGAAAAATGAGGATTATCCGGATTTTAATTTCCGTGGCAATTGGCGGATGCAGTGCCATGATGAGCCACACGATTTCTATGGTGATGATTCACCTGATTGTGTTATTCCTCATTTTTGACGTTGTGGCATTTGTCCTGCGTCTTTTTCTGCGCCGCAAAAAAGAGAGCGGAGTATATCAGGTTCTTCACAAAATTTACCGCTGTGGTGTATTGCCGATTGTTATTTTTGTCGTAGTTATGATTTATGGACTTTCAAACATAACAGAGGTGAAACAGACCGATTATTCGCTGGCGACGGTAAAAGAAATTGGAAACTATAAAATTGCACTGCTTACAGATACGCATTTTGATACGATTCAGAGTAAGGATACGGTAAAAGAGGCACTTACCAATTTGCAGAACCAGCATCCTGACTTTTTAGTGCTTGGCGGCGATATTGTCGAGGAAAATACATCGTATGAAAGCATGCAGGAGATTTTTGCTATGGCGGGCAAAGTCAAAACCAAATACGGTGTTTATTATGTGTATGGCAATCATGACAGACAGCCGTATACGACGAATAAAGCCTATACGGAAAAACAACTGGATGAAACAATTGAGAAAAATGGGATTCACATTCTAAAGGATTCATACACCATAATAAATGATGAAATTATTCTGCTTGGAAGAGATGATGCCGGCTGGGGAAATACATCCGGGCGGAAGTCGACGAAAGAAATTCTTCAGAAAATTCCTCAAAAAGACCGCGAGGAAAAATATATTATAGCCGTTGATCATCAGCCAATTGAGGCGGAGGAAAATGCACAGGCAGGAGTTGATTTGGAACTTTCGGGGCACACGCACGCCGGACAGATTTGGCCGATTGGGCACTTTACAGAGATGGCGGGGCAGTTAAACTATGGTCTTTACCAGCGCGGTTCCTGCAAGGTAATTGTATCTTCCGGTGAAGCCGGCTGGGGGTATTCAATGCGTACGCAGGAGCACTGCGAATATGTCATGATAAATTTACAAAAACAGAAGGTGGATTTATTTTGATTTTTCGTGTATAATATACGAGATTAGTGTGAATTAGAACATTTCCAATGGATGACACAGATAGACAAAGGTTGACATTACCGAAAAATGTGGTACTATAGTTGTGAGATTTTTTATTGGATGACTAACTAACCAATGACTAATCAGAAAATAAGAAAGAAAAGAGGTTCGTGTAAGATGGCAAAAATTGATTTGAGCAAGTATGGAATTACTGGTGCAACTGACATTGTTTACAATCCTTCCTATGAGTTGTTATTCGAGGAAGAGACAAAAGCTGGGCTTGAGGGATATGAAGTAGGAAAGGAAACAGAGCTTGGTGCAGTAAACGTTATGACAGGTATTTATACCGGACGTTCTCCTAAAGACAAGTACATTGTTATGGATGAGAATTCCAAAGACACAGTATGGTGGACATCTGATGAATATGCAAACGATAACCATCCGATGACAGAAGAAGCATGGGCTACCGTAAAAGATATTGCAAAGAAAGAGCTTTCGAACAAAAGACTTTTCGTTGTAGATGCTTTCTGTGGAGCGAATGCAGATACCCGTATGGCTGTTCGTTTCATCGTTGAAGTAGCATGGCAGGCACATTTCATTAAGAACATGTTCATCCAGCCTACTGAGGCAGAACTTGAAACTTTTGAGCCGACCTTTATTGTATACAACGCTTCGAAAGCAAAAGTAGAAAACTACAAAGAACTTGGATTGAATTCCGAGACTTGTGTAGCATTCAACATTACAAGCCGTGAGCAGGTTATCATTAATACATGGTACGGCGGTGAGATGAAGAAAGGTATGTTCTCCATGATGAACTACTACCTTCCATTGGACGGAATTGCTTCCATGCACTGCTCCGCAAACACAGATATGGATGGAAAGAACACAGCGATCTTCTTTGGTCTTTCCGGTACTGGTAAAACAACATTGTCTACAGATCCGAAACGTCTCTTGATTGGTGATGACGAGCACGGTTGGGATGACAACGGCGTTTTCAACTTTGAAGGTGGATGTTATGCAAAAGTTATCGACTTGGATGCTGAGTCTGAGCCGGATATCTACAATGCAATCCGCAGAGATGCACTTCTTGAGAACGTAACAGTAGATGCAAACGGAAAAATTGATTTCGCAGATAAGAGTGTAACAGAGAATACACGTGTATCTTATCCAATTGACCATATTGAAAATATTGTACGTCCGATTTCTTCTGCACCGGCAGCACAGAATGTAATCTTCCTTTCTGCTGACGCATTCGGCGTACTTCCTCCGGTATCTATTTTGACACCAGAGCAGACACAGTACTACTTCCTTTCCGGATTTACAGCAAAACTTGCTGGTACTGAGCGTGGAATTACAGAGCCTACTCCTACATTCTCCGCATGTTTCGGACAGGCATTCTTGGAACTGCATCCTACAAAATATGCAGAAGAGCTTGTTAAGAAGATGGAGAAGAGCGGTGCAAAGGCATACCTTGTAAATACAGGATGGAACGGAACCGGCAAACGTATCTCCATTAAAGACACTCGTGGTATCATCGATGCTATCTTAAATGGTGATATTAAAAATGCACCAACAAAGAAGATTCCTTACTTCAACTTCGAAGTTCCTACAGAACTTCCGGGTGTTGATTCCGGTATTCTGGATCCTCGCGATACTTATGCAGATGCTTCTGAGTGGGAAACAAAAGCCAAAGATTTGGCAGACCGCTTCACAAAGAACTTTGTTAAGTATGAAGGAAATGATGCAGGTAAAGCACTTGTAGCAGCAGGTCCTCAGAAATAATTATTATTTTAAATATGAAAAGAGGGTGCCAGGGACAAAAGGATGTTCCTGACATCCTTTTTGATTGGATGGAAGAAGGATGAATAAAGAAACAAATAATCCATTGGGAGTACAGCCGGTAAATCGTTTGCTTTCCCAGTTTGCAATTCCGAGTATAATTTCGATGCTGGTTGGCTCCCTTTACAATATTGTTGACCAGTTTTTTATTGGACAGAGAGTGGGCGAATTGGGAAATGCGGCTACTAACATTGCATTTCCGTTATCCACTTCGTGTCTGGCACTTGCCTTATTAATTGGAATTGGCGGTTCGTCTGCATTTAACCTTGCGATGGGGAGCGGTCATGAGAAAAGAGCGGTAAATATTATGGGAAATGCCGTTGTTTTGCTTGCTGGAAGTGGTCTTGTTTTATCAATCATTACACTTCTGTTTTTGAAGCCGCTTCTTTTGTTCTTTGGTTCGCCAAAGTCAGTTCTTCCCTACGCAATGGAATATACGAAAATTACAGCGTTTGGCTTTCCGTTTTTACTTTTATCAACCGGTGGCGGACATTTGATACGAGCTGATGGCAGACCTCGGATTACGATGCTTTGTAATCTCGTGGGCGCTGTGTTAAACACAATATTAGATGCCTTGTTTGTATTTGGGTTAAACCTTGGTATGTCAGGAGCGGCACTTGCTACGATTATTGGTCAGATAGTGTCAGGAGCTCTGGCAATCGGGTATTTGATGCATGGGAAAACAGTTACGATACGCAGAGAAAATTTGAGAATAAAATGGGAAAATGTAACAAGAATTGCTTCGCTTGGTATGGCACCGTGTAGCAATCAGGTAGCAATGATGGTTGTGCAGATTATTATGAACCAGTCGTTGAAGCATTACGGTTCCCACTCGATTTACGGCGAAAATATTCCGATTGCGTGTGCCGGCATTATTACAAAAGTAAACATGATTTTTATGTCCTTTGTCATTGGACTTTCGCAGGGCTTACAGCCGATTGCAAGTTTTAATTATGGAGCGGGGAAAAAGGGGCGTGTGAAGGAAGCATATATAAAAGCAATTTCCATTGGTGCTGTTTTAGCAGTAATTGCATTTTTAATGTTTCAGTTTTTCCCAAGACAAATTATTTCCATTTTCGGAGATGGTTCCGAACTGTATTATCAGTTTGCAATTCGGTATTTTCATGTCTTTTTGTTTTTTACATTTGTCAATTTTATGCAGCCGATTACGTCGAATTTTTTCACAGCGATTGGCAAACCTAAGGTTGGCAGCTTTTTGGCATTGACAAGGCAGATTCTATTTTTACTGCCGTTAATCCTTTTGTTCCCGTTGTTTTTGGGAATTGATGGAATTATGTATGCTGGTCCGGTGGCAGACTGTTTAGCGGCGGTTGTCTGTTTTATTATGGTTTACCGGGAATTGAGAAATTTTAACCAAAAATGAAATGAGAAATAATATCATTGATTTGCTTGAAATTAGGTATAGAAAATGTTAGTATTACATTCAGCAATAGACATTTGCGATTTTTAAGGAGGTAACAAGATGAAAGAGTTCAAAGAATGGGATGGATTTGAAGGAAAAATCTGGAAAGAAGAGATTAATACTAGAGATTTCATTCAGAAGAATTACACCCCATATGATGGAGATGAGAGCTTTTTGGCAGGTCCTACTGATGCAACCAATCAGCTTTGGGGCGAGTTGCAGAAACTTCAGAAAGAAGAGCGTGCCAATAATGGCGTTTTAGATATGGAGACAGAGGTTGTATCTTCTCTGACTGCATATGGCCCGGGATATATTAAAGAAGAATTGAAAGATTTGGAGAAAATTGTTGGTCTTCAGACAGACAAGCCTCTGAAACGTGCGTTTATGCCATACGGTGGTATCAAGATGGCAGAGCAGGCATGTACAACTTATGGTTACACACCAAATCCAAAGTTTAATAAAATTTTTAATGAATATCACAAAACACACAATGCTGCTGTTTTTGATGCGTATACACCGGAGATGAAAAAGGCTCGTCACAGCCACATCGTAACCGGTCTTCCGGATACTTACGGACGTGGACGTATCGTCGGCGATTACCGTCGTGTAGCTTTGTATGGTATTGACTTTTTGATCGAGCAGAAACAGAAAGATAAAGCAAACTGTGGATGCGGAACGATGACAGACGATGTAATTCGTCTTCGTGAGGAAATTGCAGAGCAGATTAAAGCATTGCAGGGAATGAAAGAAATGGCTCAGATTTATGGCTATGACATTTCACGTCCGGCAAAAGATGCAAAAGAAGCTGTTCAGTGGCTTTACTTTGGTTATCTGGCTGCTATTAAGACACAGAATGGTGCTGCCATGAGTGTAGGACGTATTTCTACATTCCTCGATATTTATATTGAGCGTGACTTGAAAAAAGGCATCCTGACAGAGACAGAAGCACAGGAATTGATTGACCATATGACAATGAAATTCCGTATGGTTAAATTTGCCCGTATTCCTTCTTACAACCAGTTGTTCTCCGGTGACCCGGTATGGGCAACATTGGAAGTGGCAGGTATCGGTATGGATGGACGTTCCATGGTAACGAAGAATGACTTCCGTTTCCTTCATACATTGGAGAACATGGGACCTTCACCGGAGCCTAACTTAACCGTGTTGTATTCGTCTGATTTGCCGGAAACATTTAAGAAATATGCTTCTGACATTTCCATTCGTACAAGTTCCATTCAGTATGAGAACGACGATGTGATGAAACCGGTATGGGGCGATGACTACTCCATCTGCTGTTGTGTATCTGCTACACAGACAGGTAAGGAAATGCAGTTCTTCGGAGCAAGAGCAAACCTTGCAAAAGCACTGTTGTACGCAATCAATGGTGGTGTGGACGAAAAAGAATTTAATCAGGTCGGACCGGCTTACAAACCGATTACGTCCGAATACCTTGACTATGATGAGGTTATGGAAAGTTATGACCGCATGCTTGACTGGCTGGCAGGTCTGTATGTAAATATTTTGAACCTGATTCAGTATATGCATGATAAATATTATTACGAAGCTGCTGAGATGGCTCTTATTGATACCGATGTACGCCGTACATTCGCAACCGGTATCGCAGGATTCTCTCATGTAATTGACTCTTTGAGTGCAATTAAGTACGCAAAAGTTAAGACAGTTCGTAATGAAGATGGTATTGTAGTAGGATTTGAGACAGAGGGAGACTTCCCACGTTACGGTAACGATGATGAGCGTGCCGATGAGATTGGTGTATGGCTTCTTGGTACATTCCTTGATAAGATTAAAAAATATCATACGTACCGTGATTCTGAGCCTACAACATCGATTCTTACCATTACTTCCAATGTGGTATATGGTAAAGCAACCGGTATGATGCCGGATGGAAGAAAAGCATTTACTCCATTTGCACCTGGTGCATCACCAAGTTACGGAGCAGAGCAGAATGGTTTGCTTGCTTCCCTGAACTCCGTTGCTAAACTCCCATATCACTGGGCTTTGGATGGAATTTCCAATACGCAGACGATTAATCCGGACGCATTGGGACATAATGAGGATGAGCGTAAGAACAATTTGGTTCAGGTACTTGACGGATACTTCGATCAGGGAGCACATCACTTGAATGTCAATGTATTTGGAAAAGAAAAATTGTTGGATGCACAGAAACATCCGGAAAAAGAAGAATACGCAAACTTTACGATTCGTGTATCCGGTTATGCCGTTAAATTTATCGATTTGACCGAAGAACAGCAGAATGATGTAATTGCACGTACCTGCCACGGAAGAATGTAAAGAAAAGCTTCAAAAAAATTCTGGATGCACAGCCGGGAAGTTTGTCCCGGTTGTGCATCTTTTTCAAGTGAAAGAGAGGTAATTATGAAGGGATATGTTCATAGTATTGAGACATTTGGTCTGGTGGATGGACCGGGCGTGAGGTATGTACTTTTTGTGCAGGGATGTAAGATGCGCTGTCGGTATTGCCACAATCCGGAGACTTGGAAGATTTGCACAGATGAAGATGAAAAAATGGATGTCGGACTTGGCTGGCAGACGGCAAAAGAGGCATTTGATCGTGCTTACCGTTATCAGAATTACTGGAAAAATAATGGAGGAATTACGGTCAGTGGTGGCGAGCCATTGTTACAGATTGATTTTGTGACCGAACTTTTTGGGTATGCAAAAGAAAAGGGGGTTCACACGACTTTAGACACCAGTGGAAGTATTTATGGTGAAGAACCGGCAACCGTTGAAAAGTTTGAAAAACTGATGGAAGTTACAGACCTTGTAATGTTAGATATCAAGGAAATGGATGAGGAAAAACACAAGAAATTGACCGGACGAAGCAACAAAAATATTCTTGCGATGGCAGATAAGATGAATGAAATGGGAAAAGAAATGTGGATTCGCCACGTTCTTGTTCCGGGGCTTACTGATGGCAAAGAGGATTTGAAAGCACTTCGAAAAAAACTGGATGAGTGGACGAATGTGAGCCGTGTGGAAATTCTACCGTATCACACACTTGGTCTTTTTAAATGGGAAAATCTTGGCATTCCGTATTCACTTGAAGGTGTTCCGGTGCCAACGGAGGAACAAGTGAAGGACGCAGAAGAAATATTGGGGATAAAAAAATAATAGGAAATCCTTGTAAAATGTGGTAGAATAGATAATAAATTACATGAAAAATAAAGGAGTTAAAAAATGAGTGAGTACAAATTAAATACAAGATGTGTGCAGGGAGGCTATACGCCGGGAAACGGGGAACCAAGACAGATTCCAATTATTCAGTCAACTACATTTAAGTATGATACCAGCGAGGATATGGGAAGATTGTTTGATTTGGAGGCGGAAGGGTATTTTTATACACGTCTTCAGAATCCGACTAATGATATGGTCGCGGCTAAAATTGCTGAACTTGAGGGGGGTACAGCAGCAATGCTTACATCTTCCGGACAGGCTGCCAATTTCTTTGCGCTTTTTAACATTTGCGAAAATGGAAGTCATATTGTTTCTTCCTCCAGTATTTACGGAGGAACCTTTAACTTAATTGAAGTGACAATGAAAAAGATGGGAATTGATGTTACATTTGTTTCTCCGGACTGTACAGAAGAGGAACTGAATGCGGCATTCAAAGATAACACAAGAGCGGTATTTGGCGAGACGATTGCCAATCCGGCACTTACGGTTTTGGACATTGAAAAATTTGCGAGAGCAGCACATGCACACGGGGTACCGCTGATTGTAGATAATACATTCCCGACGCCGATTAACTGCCGCCCAATTGAGTGGGGAGCTGATATTGTTACTCATTCGACGACAAAATACATGGATGGCCACGGTGCAGCAGTAGGTGGTGCAATTGTGGATTCCGGCAAGTTTGACTGGATGGCTCATGCAGATAAATTCCCGGGACTTTGTACACCGGATGAGTCGTATCACGGAATCACGTATGCAGAGAAGTTTGGTAAGGAAGGCGCATTTATTACAAAATGTACCGCACAGTTGATGCGTGATCTTGGTTGTATTCAATCTCCACAGCATGCCTTTTATTTAAATCTTGGCTTGGAGTCTCTTCACGTGAGAATGCCACGCCACGTGGAAAATGCGCAGGCGGTTGCAGAATTCTTGGAAAGTCATGAAAAGGTAGCGCATGTAAGTTACTCCGGTCTTAAAAATGACCCGTATTATGAATTAGGTCAGAAATATCTGCCAAATGGTGGATGCGGCGTTGTTTCTTTTGAATTAAAAGGCGGCCGTGCGGCGGCAGAAAGTTTTATGAAACGTTTGAAACTGGCAGCAATCGAAACCCATGTTGCAGATGCCAGAACGTGCTGCTTAAACCCGGCAACATCGACACACCGTCAGATGAATGATGAGCAGCTTTTGGCAGCCGGTATTCCGGCAGGCCTTGTTCGTATTTCCTGCGGACTTGAAGATAAAGAGGATTTAATTGCTGATTTGAAGCAGGCGTTAGAGGATTAGTGGTACTATTGCGTATAAATGTGTCGGAAAGAAACAATTTAACGGAGGATTAAGTAATGGAGGAACGATTAAAGCGCCAGCTTGATTTTGCTTTGGAAATTGACAAAGAAAAAAATATTTTCAGACAGACTCATCTTTCCGGCCACGGACGCAATGAAAATGATGCGGAGCATGCCTGGCATATGGCGATTATGGCGTATCTTTTAAAAGAGTATGCGAACGAACCGGTTGATATTGCGAAAGTAATGCTTATGTGTCTGATTCACGATATTGTAGAAATTGATGCGGGGGATACCTATGCGTATGATGAGGAAGCGTTAAAGACGCAGAAAGTCCGTGAAGATGCAGCGAAAGAACGAATCTTTTCAATTTTGCCGGAGGAGCAAAAAGAAGAGTTTATGGCACTTTTCGACGAATTTGAAGAGTTTGCCACGCCGGAGTCGAAGTTTGCCCATGCGATGGATAATTTGCAGCCACTTATGTTAAATAACAGCAACGATGGCGGAGACTGGCGAAGGCATGAGGTCTGCGCAGAGCAGGTGTACGGCAGACAAAATAAAACATGTCTTGGCTCGGAGAAGCTATATGAAGTTACGAAACAGATTATCGAAGAAAATATTGAGAAGGGAAATATCAAACGCTGATGTTTTTTGCTAAAGTCTGTTGACTTTGGAAGTGAGGAAACAGCAAGTTGCTTTTCTAAATGCTAATATGCTGATATGATATTAGTATTGGAGGTGAAAACAATGGAAACAAAAAATGTGATATTAGAACTTCGTACGAAAAAGGGATTATCTCAGGATGAATTAGCTGAGAAGGTAATGGTTACAAGACAGGCAGTTTCACGCTGGGAAAATGGTGAAACTGTCCCCAATACAGAAACGCTAAAGCTTTTATCAAAGGAATTCAATGTTACAATTAATACGCTTTTAGGTGCTCCCAGACAACTGATTTGCCAGTGCTGTGGTATGCCGTTGGAAGATGAAATTGTTAGTCATGATAGGGATGGCTCTTTGAACGAGAATTACTGTAAGTGGTGTTATGCCGATGGAACTTATACCTATAGCAATATGGACGATTTGATTGATGTGTGTGTAAAGCATATGATAAATCAAGGCTTTACAGAAGAACAGGCGCGTGCTCATATGAAAGCAACTCTTCCGACGTTGGATTATTGGAAGAAGTATGAACAGCTTAGCGATGATGGGCAGTTTGAAATGTTCAAGGAACAGTTGATTAAAGAAATCAATGAGCTTCCTATTGAAGGGATGCCAAAGGTTGAAAGGCTGAATGCATTAGTTGGGTCCTATGTGAACTTGGCATACCCATTACCAAGTGGTGCAAGTGTTAAGTTTCTAAACGACCAGACAACATATTTGGGAAATCAGTTAGAATCCGAGTTTGGTGATGCCAGATGTTATGGTATTTTAGCAAATATGGATTTTATAATGGTTTGCACATATGAGGCAGAAGGAAAAAATCCAGAGCTGATTCTTTATAAGAAAAGATAGGTATTTATAGCTAGCCATGTTGTGGAAAAAGAAAATGTTGACTGTATTTGCTAATATAACAAATACAGTCAATTATTTTATGGATAAGCGTTGACTGTAAAAAGGGTTTTAATCAAATAGGTCATAAAAATAATGAAAATAAATGACTGTTTTTGTGATAATGTTAATTTCAGTCAATAAATAAATTGAAAAGGTTGACCTAATTGAGGAAAAAACGATAATAGGTCATATAAAAATTGAAATATGGATGACTGTAAATGGATTTTTTTGAAATTAGGTCAACAGCATAACCGGATGAAAGGAAAGAATATGGCGAACTTAATTATAGTATGTGGACCGCAGGCAGTTGGAAAAATGACGGTAGCAGAGAGTCTGAGAGATAAACTGAAATACAACATGATGATGAATCATGACAGTATTGAAATATCAGATAAGATATTTGGATTTGCTACACCTGCACAGAAGGAATTTAATTATTATATTAGAGAAAAAGCATTTCAGCTGGCAGTTAAACATAATGTGGATATGATATTTACTTATGTTGCCGCGTTTGAATTACAGAAAGAAATTGATTATCTAAAAAATTTGGAAAACCAATTTGTAAAAAGCGGTGGAAAATTTTATTTTGTGGAGCTTAGTGCAGATTTAGAGACTCGTTTAGAGCGCAATCTGACACCGCACAGAATGGAAAGAAAGGCATCCAAACGTGATGTAAAATGGAGTAGAGAGAATTTACTTAGGGATGCACAAAGACATCAACTGAATACGAAAGATGGAGAAATCTTATTTGATAATCATATAAAAATTGATAACACAAATCTTTCGCCAGATGAAGTAGCAGATATGGTGATTGAGAGATATCACATTGCTGCAAATGAAAAAGACGAAAAGGAGTATCGTTACGGAATATGAAAATATACGAAGTTTCCGAAAGAACAACTAAATTGTTGACAAATATTATAAAAGTTTGGGAGCAGTCGGTTCGTGCAACGCATCTTTTTCTTTCCCCAAAGGAAAGAGGAAAAGGAATTGGCAGACAATTGCTGCAATATGGAATTCATAATTATGAAATTAGAGAAGTGACAGTGAATGAGCAGAACCCACAGGCAGTAGGATTTTATGAGCATATGGGATTTGCAGCTTATAAAAGAACAGACCTTGATGAGCAGGGAAATCCATATCCGCTTTTGTATATGAAAAGAGGATGAGTATTTATAACTGACCGTGTTGTGGGGAAAATCGAAAATGATGATGCTAATTTGTTGACTGGATTTGAAAAAGCAACGAATGCAGTCAACCATTTTCTGGATAAGCGTTGACCGTAAAAAGAGTTTTAATTAAATAGGTCATAAAAATAATGAAAATAAATGACTGTTTTTGTGATAATGTTAATTTCAGCCAACAAATAAATTGAAAAGGTTGACCTAAATAAGAAAAAAACGAAAACAGGTCATATAAAAATTGAAATATGGGTGGCTGTAAATGGAGTTTTTTGGAATTAGGTCAACAGGATGCCGAAACTGAGTTTGAAATGATGGGTTTGTGACAATTGTTCGTTGCCGGTTCCTTTGGCTTCCAGTAATTCCGCAGAAAAACTTTGTGACTCGTGGGTTTGAGTGCGTCGGTATGCAGCACTGGTAGTTTCAGTGCCCATACCGCTACGCACTCAACAAACGGGAGTGCCCACGAGACGCAAAGCTTTTCTGCGGAATTAAGGAAAACAAAAAAGTGCTAACGAATAATTGATACAAACTACTCAACAAAAATATCGACCTTCCCCCCTTTTTATGTTATAATAACTCATTATGACTTAGGAAGGGGGCTTTTTGCATATGAACAAAGACAAGAAAAATGTTTGTATCGGGTTGTTAGCACATGTGGACGCAGGAAAAACAACGTTGTCAGAAGCCCTTTTGTATCAGGCGGGAGTGTTGAAAAATCCGGGACGTGTGGACAAGGGGGATGCCTACTTAGATACATTTGCGATGGAAAAAGAGAGAGGAATCACGATTTTTTCCAAGCAGGCAGTTTTTTCGTGGGAGGATATGCAGGTGACGTTGTTGGATACGCCGGGGCATATTGATTTTTCGGCGGAGATGGAGAGGACATTACAGGTTCTTGATTATGCCGTGTTAGTAATTAGCGGACCGGATGGGGTGCAGGGGCACACACAGACACTGTGGAAACTTTTGGAAAAATATCAGATTCCAGTTTTTCTTTTTGTGAATAAAATGGACCAGCCGGGAACGGAAAAAGAATTTATTTTAGGGGAACTTCAGGCAAAACTAAATTCTTCGGTGACAGATTTTTCAGATTTACAAAGTGAAGAATTTTATGAACAGGTTTCTCTTTGCGAAGAAGAAATGCTGAATCAGTATTTAGAACAGGGAGAAGTGACAGTTTCGCAGATCGCAGAAAAAATCAGCGAGAGAAAGATTTTCCCTTGTGTGTTTGGTTCGGCACTGCGGATGGAAGGCGTTAAGCATTTACTGGAGGTAATGCAGACACTCCTTTTGGAGCCATCTTACGATGAGGTGTTTGGGGCAAAAGTGTTTAAAATAATGCGCGATGATAAGGGAGCCAGACTTACTTATGTTAAAGTGACTGGAGGGCAGTTAAAACCTCGTATGGAACTGTCCGATAAAAAGGGTGAGTGGACAGAAAAAATTAATCAAATCCGTGTGTACTCCGGAAGCCGTTTTGAGACTGTGGCACAAGCAGTTCCGGGTATGATTTGTGCACTGACGGGGCTTACAAAGACGTATCCCGGTGAGGGACTTGGTGCAGAATTTGACAGCGGTGCACCGGTATTGGAGCCGGTACTGACTTACCGCATTTTATTTTCGGATGGAGAAGAACCGGCCAAAATGCTTCCAAAACTTCGTGAGATTGAGGAAGAGGAACCGGCGCTTCACATTGTCTGGAATGAAGAATTACAGGAAATTCATGCGCAGGTGATGGGAGAAGTGCAGATTGAAATTATTAAGCGGTGGATTTTGGAGCGGTATGGTGTTTGTGTCACATTTGGAACCGGCAACATTGTTTACAAAGAGACGATTTGCGAGCCGGTCGAGGGTGTCGGTCATTATGAGCCATTACGGCACTATGCGGAAGTTCACTTGTGGATGGAGCCGCTTGCCGTGGGGAGCGGTGTTCAGATTTCGACAGACTGCAGTGAAGATAAGCTGGACAAAAACTGGCAGCGGCTGATTTTGACGCATTTGGCAGAAAAAGAACATAAAGGTGTGCTTACGGGAGCCGGACTTACCGATGTAAAACTTACATTAATTGCCGGCAGAGCGCATAATAAACATACCGAGGGCGGAGATTTCCGTGAGGCGACTTATCGTGCCGTGCGTCAGGGACTGATGCAGACAAAATCGGTTTTGTTAGAGCCATATTATGAATACCGACTTATTGTGCCGGAAACGTCAATTGGACGGGCAATGACAGATATTGAGCGCATGGCGGGGAGTTTTACCCTGCAGCAGAATTTACCGCAGACAAATGGCGAATGTGCACAACCGATGGCAGTTCTTACCGGAGAAGCTCCTGTCAGTACCATGCGGGATTATACGCAGGAAGTCACCGCCTACACAAAAGGGCATGGACAGTTGTTCTGCACGCTTTTAGGATATCGTCCGTGTCACAATGCAGATGAAGTAATTGCCGCAAAACAATACGATGCTGACCATGATGTGAAAAATCCGAGTGGTTCGGTATTCTGTGCACATGGTGCCGGATTTTTTGTTCCATGGAATCAGGTGTTTGACTATATGCATATTGACACGTCAAAACGGGCAAACAGAGATTCTTCTGAAATGGAAAATGATGTGACAGAGAAAAAAGAGCCGAAAAAGCAGGAAGAAGAATGGCTGGATGTATTAGAAATTGATTCCATTTTGGAAAGAAGTTCTTTTGCCAATCGTAAGCAGGGGGTTGTTTCACACAAAGGAATTTCTGCAAAGCGGGTAAGTTCTGTCAAAGAAAAGCCGGTTGGTTTGTCAAAGCCAAGAAAAAAACAGATGCCGGATGTTAATTACCTGCTGGTTGATGGGTATAATATTATCTTTGCATGGGAAGAATTGAAAGTGCTGGCGCAAACCGACATTGCGGCGGCAAGAGGAAAACTGATGGATATCCTGTGTAATTATCAGGGTTTTCATAAATGTGAGCTGATTTTAGTGTTTGATGCGTACCGTGTGGCAAACCACAAAACAGAAATTTTGGATTATCATAACATTCATGTGGTATACACAAAAGAGGCGGAAACCGCAGACCAGTACATTGAAAAGTTTGCTCACGAAAATGGTAAAAAATATCGTATCACCGTTGCGACATCCGATGGGTTGGAGCAGATTATCATTCGCGGAGCCGGGTGCAGGCTTTTGTCTGCCAGAGATTTTGAATCGGATGTGAAACGCTCAGAGCAGGCGATACGGGAAATTTTAAAAGAACAATAAGAATTGGAGGAATGACAAATGGCAGCAATTGAAATAACGAAGGAAAATTATGAAGCAGAAGTATTACAGTCGGACAAACCGGTACTGTTAGATTTTTGGGCATCCTGGTGTGGACCATGCCAGATGGTATCACCGGTAATTGAGCAGATTGGTGAGGAAAATGATTCCATCCGCGTCGGTAAAGTGAATGTGGATGAACAGGGTGAACTTACGATGCAGTTTCGTGTCGTGTCGATTCCGACATTGGTTGTTATGAAGGGTGGAGAAGAGGTAAACCGAATTGTTGGGGCTGCCTCGAAAAGCGAAATTTTAGCAATGCTGTAAAAGCAAAAGAAGGGGGAGTAAAAAAATGACAGCGAAAAAGAAACGATTGCTTTTCATGGTGCTTGGCGTCTGTTTGTGTGCACTTATTGCGGTGTTGATAGGGGAGGGGGCAATATCAGATAATAAAAAAGAATACGCAGAAAGATGCAGTGAATTCGCTGGGATTTGGACAGATAAGGATAAGACGATATCTCTTGAGATACAGCGGGTGACAAGTGAGGCTATTTTCTTTTCTTTAGATGAAAAAAACAATCGACTGTTTTCTGGAAGAGCAGTTGGGAATGAAACCTATGAATTCACTTATAATTCGACGGGGAACATGTATCGGATGTCAATCCGGCCGGGAACGGAAAATAAGCTGACAATTCAGTTGTTAGACAAAAAGGTCAGATTAAATTTCCCGGGTGGAGGAATGAAAAAACAGAAACCGCCAAGATTTAATGGCATGCTGACGAAAAAAACGTCATTGGTGAATCAAAAGGCTTATTCACTTTCCGGTTATTTGGGAACAAAAAAGGAGCCAGCGAGAGCATTGAATCGGTATTGCTCGTTTAGCCGGTTAGAGGATGGCACGATATGGCGGGTGCATACGCTGCTCGACGAAACAGGGGAATATTTTAAAACGAATATATTGGGAATTACCATGAATTCAACATTGTCTGAGTGTAAGAGGGCACTTGGAAGGATGATATCTGAGCAGACACTTGTCTGGAAAGGAATACGGAGACAGTATGAAAATGACAAGTATGTCAGCACCATTGTAACCAATGAATTTGGTGTTATAATAGAAATGGATTGTCAGCTTAAGAATCTGCCCGGAGCAAAGAGAGAAGGGGAATTTATTCTGAAAGGAAATTCCTTGTATCGGTTTGCCGGGGATTATACTGGCGGAATAAAAATTACGATACCGGCAAAATGTAACCGGATTTCTTCGCATGCTTTTGATGCAGGAGAATATGGGTATTCACTCAATGCAAAGCGGAAATATACAAGGAACATTACAATTCCCAAAAAAGTATTTGTTGAGGAGGATGCGTTTGCAAATTGTGGTTCTCTTACGATAAACATTGCAGAGGGAACGACAAGAATTACGAAAAAAGCATTTGCTCATATGGTTTCAGAAGAGTCCATGGAAAATAAAGTTAAGTGGGTAGAGGTGAATCTTCCTTCTACCATCACGGTTGTGGAAGAGGGAGCGTTTGCTTTGGGAGAGTCCACAGGCAAACTGCGCGAATTCTGGCAGATATATTCAGGGAATTCAGAGAGCATACCGGTACATATAAATACCTTAAAGGTAATGGGCGAATTTACACTTACCTATATAGGAGATAATGCGTTTTGGGGAATTGATATGGATGGACTTCCACCGGGACTGACTTATCTGGGGATTAATTATACGATTCAGCTGCATCGTTCGGGTTATGATCCGAATAGTAAGCTTGCACTGCCGAACTCATTGAAAAAACTGAAATCTCATAACATTTATCTGCTGCATACTTTGGATAAACTGTATCTGCCGGAGAATTTGGAGATTTTAGAGGATGATGCAATTTTTGGAGACAATGTGCGGCAATTTGTATATAAAAGCAGGTTAAATAAGTTCAAACAGGAAAAAACATTTGGACAGTGGATTCGTTCGAATGATGGCAGTGCTCTTTACACAACGAATATGATAGAATATAATACGAGGTCAAATAAGATGGAAATGGCCTCTGGTGATTCTGAGAAACTGCCAAATAAATATTACGAGAAAAATAAAAAGAATCGTATTGTAGTGAACGTACCGGAAGGTGTTAAGGAAATTTGGGGAATGGCAAACCTTTCAACTTATTATAAGGTAGTGTTTCCGAAATCGTTAAAGAAGGTTCATATCAAAGGTGTTTTTTCAGACTTTACCGAGCAAGTAGTGTTCCGTGGTAATCATGTGCCGGAATTTACAGGGACAATAGATATTAATGAGGTCGAAAAATTTCAAATCCGTGTAAGAAAAGGACTGAAACAAAAAATGTATGAGGCACTGAAAGGTCATTTGATTATGCCAGAAGAATCAAATGATTTGAGAAAATATATTACAACTTTTTGACAAAACAAAGAATTAAACTATAATAGAATGTTGGGGGATAATCAAATTTTGAATTTTAGACCCTGGGCAGTATAAGATAGAATGGAGGAAAAAAAAGAAATGAAACAATTGGTAAAGGGAATTGTCTTTGCGGCAGCAGCACTTATGCTTATGCAGGCACCGCAGGCACAGGCAAAGGTAAAAGTAAAAAAGGTAACGGTAAAGAGTAATTATGGAAGTAGTGTCCATGTTGCGGTTGGAAAAAAAGTGAAACTTACAACGACTGTGAAAGTATCACCGAATAAGTCGGCAAATAAAAAAGTTTCCTATAAATCTTCCAATAAAAAGATTGCAACGGTTTCATCATCAGGATATGTGAAAGGAATCAAAACCGGAAAATGTAAAATTACCGTGACATCCAAAAAGAATAAAAAGAAGAAAGCAAAAATTACGGTAACGGTCGTAAAGAAAGTAACATCCGTTGCGATTGAAAAGCCGAAAAATCAGTTATATGTAGGAAACAGTCTGACTCTGAAAGCGACTGTAAAACCGGCAAGTGGAAGCTATAAAAAGGTAACTTGGTCATCTTCGGACAAAAAGATTGCGACAGTTACAAAAGCCGGTGTGGTAAAAGGAATCAAAGCGGGAAACGTCACAATCAAAGCAACTTCTGTGGAGGGAAGTAAAAAAACAGCAAGTTTGAAAATGACTGTGATGGCAACCAACAGTGTCGGCATTGCCTCTGTGGAGGTGCTTAGCAACGATGTTGTCCGGGTATCTCTGGATAAAGCGAAGGCATTGACAAACAAACAATTTAAAATAGAAGGAAAGCGCTATTCTTATGGAACATATAACCGCACCTATTCCGTGGCAAGTATTCGTAACTATGATAATCGTACCTATGATATTAAGCTGACGGATGATTATAATGTAGAAAAAGATTCCTATGTCCGCGTCACAATCTCGGATTTGCCGGGTAATGGCGTAAAAACAATGGAAGCACAGGCGTTGTTTACCAAATTAAGCGAGCCAAAAGAAGAAAAATGGCTTGGCGTCGTTGGCGATGAGTGGAACAAAACAGTGGATTTAAGCGAGTACGGCTGTGGAAATCTTTCCTATCAGATTACGGGTGAGATTCCGGGAATTACCCGTAAAATTAAAAATAATGAAATCACATTTTCCGGGACATTGACAACTGTGACCGTGGGAACGGATATTACCATTAAGGCAACCGATGAAATGGGTACGAAGTTCACAAAAGTGATTCATGTGTATATTGGAAACGAATCTGCTATCGTGGCGAAAGCAGAGGATATGACGGTTGTGACCGGTACCCAGTTAGATGCAGTTCCATTTCTTGAGGTTCTTGGCGGCAGCGGTTCTTACAGCTATTCTGCAATCTCTCTGCCGGCAGGTTTGAAGATGGATGCGGAAACAGGAACGCTTAGTGGTAAAGTGTCCGGTGTTGGCGAATACCGTGTGCAGATTACGGTAAGTGATGAGAAAAATACAAACCGCATGGTTGAAACTTCTGCCCTTATCCGGGTGGTTGACCAAAGAAGAGTTGCCGGTCTTGTAGTAGATGAGAAAGGAGCGCCGGTAGAAGGTGTTTCTATCGTCTGCGAGAATTTGACGGATGGCAGCATTTTTTCTTCGACAACGGATGAAAAAGGAAATTATGTTGTAAATGTCGGCGAGGGAACCTATCAGATTACGGCTTCGCTCGGCGAAAGAAAAGATGCCGTATACCAGTTTACAATTGGTTCCGGCGGAAGAGAACTTAATTTTACATTATAATAAATTGTAGTAGAAAGGAATTATTTTATGCTTGCAAAAATCGTAAGAGAATGTTATGGCAAAGAAATCAGTGAATGCGGGAAGGAAGAACTTTATCATGCTCTGCTTACGCTGGTGCAGAAAAAGGCAGGGGAAAAGGAAGAGAATACAGGAAAGAAGAAACTGTATTACATATCAGCAGAGTTTTTGATTGGAAAACTGCTCAGTAATAACCTGATTAATCTTGGCATTTACGAGGAAGTAAAAAAAGAACTTTCCGATGCCGGTAAAAGTCTTACAGATTTAGAAGAATACGAGCCGGAGCCATCACTTGGCAACGGTGGTTTAGGAAGACTGGCAGCCTGCTTTTTAGATTCCATTGCGACGCTTTCTCTGCCGGGTGATGGTGTCGGATTAAATTATCACTACGGTCTGTTCCGTCAGGAATTTAAGAACAGAAAACAGATGGAAGAGCCAAATCCATGGATGAATAAGGACAGCTGGCTGATTCGCAGTGACAAATCTTTTACGGTTTCTTTTGGCGGTTTCGATGTGAAAGCATCGTTGTATGATATTTTGGTGACCGGCTACGAGAGCCGGACGAACCGCCTTCACTTGTTTGATTTGGATTCTGTGGATGAAACGATTGTTCATGATGGAATTGAATTTGACAAGGAAGATATACGAAAAAATCTGACCTTATTTTTGTATCCGGATGATTCTGATGACAAAGGCCGTCTTTTGCGCGTGTACCAGCAGTATTTTATGGTAAGCTGCGGTGCACAGCTGATTCTTTCGGAAGCAAAGGACAGAGGCTGTAATCTGCATGACCTTGCAGACTATGCGGCAATTCAGATTAATGATACGCATCCATCCATGGTGATTCCGGAATTGATTCGCCTTTTGACAAAAGAGGGAATCCCATTTGATGAAGCAGCAGAAATTGTAACAAATACATGCGCCTATACGAATCATACGATTTTGGCAGAGGCACTGGAAAAATGGCCAATGTCATTTATCGAAGAAGTGGCACCGGCGATTGTTCCGATTATTCAGAAATTAAATGAGAAAATAAACGCACAGTATCACGATGAAAAAGTAGCGATTATTGATGGAGAAAATCGTGTTCATATGGCACATATGGATATTCATTTTTCACACAGTGTCAACGGTGTTGCTTATCTTCATACAGAGATTTTGAAAAATACGGAACTGCATAATTTTTATACCTTGTATCCGGAAAAATTCAATAACAAAACCAACGGTATTACATTCCGCCGCTGGCTGCTTCATGCAAATCCACTGCTTTCTTCCTTCTTGTCGGAAACGATTGGAGATGGCTACAAGAAAGATGCGGAGAAATTAAATGCACTTTTGGATTACCGCGATGACAAAGCAGTTTGCCGAAGATTATTAGAAATTAAAGACGCAAATAAAAAAGCACTTGCTTCTTATTTGAAGCAGACACAGGGAATCAAATTGTTAGACAATGCGATTTATGATATCCAGATTAAGAGACTGCATGAGTACAAGAGACAGCAGTTAAATGCGTTGTATGCAATTCACAAATATTTGGAAATTAAGTCAGGTAAGATTCCAAAGCGTCCGATTGTTCTTTTGTTTGGCGCAAAGGCAGCACCGGCGTACGTTATTGCCAAAGATATTATTCATTTGATTTTGTGCTTGCAGCGTCTGATTGAAAAAGACCGTAAGGTGAGAAAACATCTGCAGGTTGTTATGGTAGAAAACTACAACGTCACAAAGGCTGAAAAACTGATTCCGGCATGTGATATTTCGGAGCAGATTTCGCTTGCCTCAAAAGAAGCAAGTGGTACCGGCAACATGAAGTTTATGTTAAATGGTGCAGTTACTTTGGGAACCGAGGATGGTGCTAATGTGGAAATTCATGAGCTTGTCGGCGATGATAACATTTATGTTTTTGGAGAGGACAGTGATACGGTAATTGCCCGCTATGAGCGTGGAGATTACTGCTCAAAAGATTATTATGAAAAAGATTCGGAGTTAAAAGAAGCCGTTGATTTCATTGTCAGCAAAAAAATGCAGAAACTTGGTGACAAGACGATGCTTACAAGACTTTATAACGAGTTATTGAATAAAGACTGGTTTATGACATTCCCGGATTACAGAGCGTATGTGGCAGCCAAAGAAAAAGCCTATGCGGATTATGAAAACAGGGAAGAATGGGCAAAGAAAATGCTTGTCAACATTTCAAAAGCAGGTTTCTTTTCCTCTGACCGCACGATTTCGCAGTACAACGATGAAATCTGGCACCTGTCAGAAGGTACCAAGTAAGGAAGGAATATTTAAATAACCCCATCCCTGACGTGTGTGGGGGAGAGAAAGATCCGTGCTGGAGTTTTTCAGCCGGATTTTTGTCTCTCTTGGGCTCATGGAAGGATATTTACTTAAAAGCAGGGCAATGGCACCGCTGACAATTGGTGTGGACATGGAGGTGCCGCTTTTCTTTGAGTAGAGAGAGCCATTTGTTTTGTCGGGAGGGCAGCAGCTGATAATATGAGAACCGGGCGCAACGACGTCCGGTTTTTTGATGCAGGAAAACGTAGGACCTGCGCCGGAGTGAGAGGAAGGAATTACATCGGTTCTTTCGGCAAAATCATACGAGCCAACGGTGATAATTTTTCGGGAGTTGCCGGGCGCGCTAATAGTCTGCGGGTCAGGTCCCTGATTACCGGCCGCAGCAACCACGATAATACCGGCATCCCAAAGCTGATTAACTTTGCGGACAAAAGCACTGTCTTCGGGATAGGCATGCCGGTCATTGGTACCAATGGAAATATTAACAATGCGGATTTTTAAGCGCTCCTGATTTTTAAGAATCCACTGAAGCCCATTCATGATGTCATGAATGGTGCCGTTGCCTTTACTGTTTAACACTTTAACCCCAATTAGATTTGCCTGCGGTGCGATGCCTTTGTATTTTCCATGAGAAAAGGTTCCTGCTCCGGCGGCAATCCCTGCAACGTGGCTTCCGTGGCCGTTGTCGTCATAAGGCGCAGGCTTTTGATAGAGAGCATCGTACCATCCGGTGATGCGTGAGCGGTAATCCGGATGCGGAAAAAGTCCGGTGTCAACAATCGCAATCCCGATGCCCTTTCCTAAAATTCCTTGTTTATGCACTGCTTCTGAAAAAACCGCTTTACGAACTCGATTCATCTGCTGACTTCCTCCGTAACTGTATATTGGTAATATATGCATTTTGTGACGAATCGTGTCGATTCAATAATTTTTTAAATAAATGGTTGACCGTTGGTCATTTTTGTGTTACACTGCATATAGTTAAAGTGACTGATGGTCATTTTTGAAATTTTTTATCAAAAAGTAGGAGGCGTGCACGATGGTAATTAAGTTTGGCAAATGGCTTACCAGACACAAAGCAGTTGTCCTGATTATCGCATTTTTATTGTTAATCCCTGCGACAATTGGTTATGTGTCAACGCGAATTAACTATGACTTGTTAAGTTATCTTCCGAACTCCCTTGAGACAGTATCCGGACAGGATACGATGGTAGATGAGTTCGGGATGGGAGCCTTTTCCATGGTTGTTGTAGAAGACATGGAGAAAAAGGACATTGTAGCTCTCAAAGAAAAATTGAAAAAAGTAAATCATGTGGAGGATGTCATCTGGTATGATGATGCAATGGATATCACAGTTCCGACAGAGATGCTCCCGGATAAACTTCGAGAGGGCTTGTTTAATGGAAACGCAACGATGATGATTGCCTTGTTTGACAATACAACATCGGCAGATTCAACGATGGATGCGATTACCGAGATGCGTGGTATTGTAAAGAAACAGGCATTTATCAGTGGTATGAGCGGTGTCGTTACCGATATTAAAAATCTGGCGATGGCAGAGATGCCGATTTATGTTGTTGTAGCAGCGGTGCTTTCGCTTCTCATTTTGTTACTGACGATGGATTCCCTGGTAACACCATTTATCTTTTTGCTTGGTATCGGTATGGCGATTGTCTATAACATGGGAACGAATATGGTATTTGGAGAAATTTCCTATATTACTCAGGCGCTGACAGCGATTTTACAGCTTGGTGTAACGATGGATTATTCCATTTTCCTTTTGGAAAGTTATGAAGCCAATAAAGTCAGGTATGACGGGGATAAAAACCGTGCAATGGCACATGCGATTTCCAATACATTTACTTCCGTTACCAGTAGTTCGATTACAACAATTGCCGGATTCGCTGCACTTTGTTTCATGACCTTTAAATTAGGTATGGATTTAGGTCTTGTTATGGCAAAAGGTGTTATCATCGGCGTTATCGTATGTTTGACTGTTTTGCCGGCTTTGATTCTATGCTTTGATAAAGCAATCGATAAAACCACCCATAAGAATCTAATTCCAAATCTCGATGGTTTATCGAAAAAGATTGTAAAGGGATGGCCGGTTGTCTTAGTATTATTTTTAGTTTTACTGGGACCTGCGATGTACGGAAACAGCAATTACGAAATTTACTATGATATTGCGGGGGCACTTCCACAGTCACTGGATTCTGCCGTTGCAAATAAAAAACTCGAAGAGAAATTTAATATGAACAGCACCCATATCGTATTGATGAAAAATGGTATGGCATCCAAAGAAAAGAGTGAAATGTTAAAGAAAATTGAGGATGTGAAAGGTGTTAAATGGGCACTCGGAATTGATTCCTTTAAGGGGGTCAGCGTTCCAAGCAGTATGATTCCGAAGAAACTGGAATCTAAACTAAAGAGTGATAACTATGAGATTGCCTTTGTCTGCTCCGACTATAAAGCAGCAACAGACGAGGTAAATTCACAGATTGCTGATATAAATAAGATTGTTAAGAAATACAGCAAAGATTCGATGGTGATTGGTGAGGCACCATTGACAAAGGATTTGCAGGATGTAACCGATATCGACTTAGTAAATGTAAACTATGTTTCGGTTGCTGCGATATTCCTTATAATTCTCATTACCTTTAAGTCCATTTTGATTCCGGTCATTTTGGTTATGGTAATTGAGTTTGCGATATTCTTAAATATGTCAGTGCCATTTTATACACACGAGTCGCTGCCGTTTGTGGCAAGTATCGTAATCGGTACGATTCAGCTCGGTGCGACTGTAGATTACGCAATTTTGATGACGAGCCGTTATCATAAAGAGCGTGTGGTACGAAGAAAGAGTAAGAAGGAAGCAATCGATATTGCACACAAGACTTCAATTAAGTCCATTATGATAAGTGGTATGTGTTTGTTTGCTTCAACATTCGGCGTGACGATGTCGTCAAGTATTGATATGATTAAGTCAATTTGTACGTTGTTGTCCCGAGGGGCAGTAATTAGTACAATCGTTGTTATTCTTGTTCTGCCGGCGATGCTGACAGTGTTTGATAAATGGATTTGCAAGACCACATGGGATATGCGGAAAATTGATTATTAGTTTGGAGGGACGATGACTATGAATAAGAAATTGAAAAAAACTTTACAATGTACAATGTGTGCTGTGCTTAGTTTTGGTATGGTAGTGTGCAACAGCTCCTTTGTAGAAGCGAAAAAAATCAAAAAACAGGAATCAGTTTATGTTAATGCAGCAGCCGATGGGTCGGTATCCAAGATTACCGTATCGGACTGGCTGAAGGGCGCAAATGAAACAACCGGAACCATTAATGATATTTCCGATTTGAAAAACATCTCAAATGTCAAAGGAGATGAGACATTCAAACAGAATGGTAAGGACGTTGACTGGAGCGGCGCCGGAAAAGATATTTACTATCAGGGTGAATCGGATGAAAAACTTCCGGTTGATATGAAGATTACTTACAAATTGGATGGAAAAGAAATCGCAGCAAAAGATATGCTTGGTAAAAGCGGTAAAGTGGAAATCCATGTTAGCTATACGAATAAGTCTAGCCGGAAGAAAAAAATTGATGGTAAAGAAACAACAATTTATACACCATTTGTTATGGTGACCGCAATGGTTCTCTCTTCTGACCATTTTGAAAATGTCGAAGTGGATAATGCAAGAGTAGTCAATGATGGTGATAATCAGATGATTATTGGCATGGGCGTTCCCGGAATGGCTGAGAACTTAGATTTGAGTGATGATATGGCAGATAAAATCCCATCCGATTTTACGGTAACAGCCGATGCAAAAGATTTTACAATTGGTAATACATTTACCTACGGAAGTGCAAGTCTTTTGAATGATTTGGATTTAGACGATGTAGATGAGTTAGATGATTTGGAAGAAAAACTGAATGATTTGACCGATGCTTCTGACAAATTAGTTGATGGTTCCGATGATTTGTATGATAATTTGAAATTGTTTGACAGCAAAATGGGAGAGCTTAACACTTCTGTGAAGAAATTCCAGAAAGAGGGCGTAAACCAGTTGGCAAATGGGATCAGCACACTGGCAAAAGGTGCTCCGACATTAGTAAAAGGCGTTACCGATTATGCAAATGGTGTAACAACATTTGCAAAAGGAACTGCAAGTTATGTAGATGGCGCAGCAAAAATTACAAATGGATGTGCCCTGCTTTATAAATCCGTAAAGGATATTCCGACTCAGATTCAGAGTTTTGACACCGGCTTGAAGACCTACACTGGCAGTGTTGACAAGCTTGGTTCAAAACAGAATGTTACAGCACTGAAATCCGGAGCAAAAGCGGTTAGTGATGGTGTGACATCGTTAAATACCAATCTGGCAAGTTTGGAAAAAACGTATGAGACTACGGATTTACTGTTAAAGAAATTGAAAGCGACCGGTGCTGACGCAACAACAGTTGCAACGTTAGAGCAGGTACTTGCCGGACAGAAACAGGCAATTCAGGCAATGAAACAGGCAACTTCCACAACCGGTGATTTAAAAGTTGGTGCTGAAAAAGTATCCGGCAGCGTAGCAACAGTAATGGACAGCTTGGATAAATTGTCTGCAAACTCCTCAACTTTGACAGAAGCTTCTACAAAATTAAAAACCAGTATGCCGACATTGGTTTCCAGCGTGAAAACACTGAAAGAGGGTGGCGATACACTGGCGAAGAACAATAAGAAGTTAAAGAGTGCATCAAAGAAACTTGTGAAATCCGGAAAGACATTGAAAAAGAGCATTAAAACGGTAGGCAGCGGTGTGAAGAAGTTAGACAAGGGAAGCAAATCCTTAAAGAGTGCTGCCGGAAAATTGTCAACAGGTGTTGGTAAACTGGATACAGCGAGTGGTAAGCTGAAAGATGGAAGCAAGAAATTAGCCGACGGAATGAGCGAGTTTAATAAGGATGGTATTGAAAAAATCAATGACACATATGAAGATGATGTCAAAGGTTTGATTGACCGTCTGAAAGCTGTTTGTGAAGTTGGAAAAGATTATAAGAGCTTCAGTGGTATTCACGGTTCTATGAATGGTGAAGTGAAATTTGTCATTGAGACAGCAGCCATTGAAAAAGAGGACTAGGTGATTTTGTATGGGAAAATTGGATGATAAGAAAAAGCAAAAGAGAGATTCTCTGCTGATGGCAGCATTTGCCCTATTTACGCAGAAGGGAATAAATGACACATCCATTTCCGATATAGCTAAAAAGGCAAATATGGCAAAAGGAACATTTTATCTTTATTTCAAAGATAAATTTGATATCCGCGACAAATTGATTGCAGATAAGGCAAGACAGGTATTTTGCCGTGCATTAGAGGAGATGAACCGGGTGCAGCTGGATTCATTGGAAGACCATGTAATCTTTTTGATTAATTCTGTTATTAATCAATTGAACCAGAACAAAAATTTATTGAAATTTATTTCAAAAAATTTAAGCTGGGGAGTTTTTCAGAAGGCACTTTTGCTGGAGAATAATGAAGATGGTGACAGTTTTTATCAAAGATATTATTTGCTTTTGGATCAGTCAGGAAGGATGTTTCGTAATCCGGATTTGATGCTGTATATGATTGTGGAGTTTGTTAATTCAACTTGTCATAGTGTAATTTTGCAGCAACAGCCGGTGACGTTAGAAGAATTAAAACCGGAGCTTGCCGGTGTGATTTGTGATATCATTCATAGGCAGGAAATTCGATAAAAAAGTCAGACCGTGTCTGTCGGTGTTTCGTAAGCCGGCAGGCACGGTTTTATTTTGCAAAAGATACATGGTTTGTTTAGAATAATCTATTGCAAGAATTGTTTCCTTGCTTTACAATAGCCAAAAGAGTAGTTAATGAAAGCAGGGGGAATTATCATGAAGAAAAATCAACTGCCAAAGCAGGTATTAAATACGCTTTTGGCATATCAAATAAAATCCGATGATATTTTAGATGTTTGTCCGTTTGATTTATCTTTTGATTCGGAATATATCAGTGGATATTTGTTCTTGACAAGTACGAAAATCGGCGTTGCCAAGAGCCGCCATGAACAGATGACGGTTCGCTATTTCCGTGGAACGAAGACGGCAGATATGCAGTATGCAGAGGATGAAAAAGAATACATGCTGGAATGGTTTGATTTGGCGGATACTTCACATATGAGAGTGGAAAAGCAGCTCGCGACAAATCTAGTCACAATTGATTATAAGGGCAAACCACTTTTATTAGCGGCGCTGACAAATCTGTATTTTGAACAGATGAATTTGTTTCGTAAAAGTTATAATAAGATAAAAAAATATCCAGAGGAAGCAGAAGAAGTGGAAGCGTCTGCGGATATTCAGGAGCAGAAAGCACAGTATTGTCCAAAGTGTGGAACGATGTACCCGGATCCAAAAAGAAAAATCTGTCCGAAGTGCATGAATAAACGTTCGATTTTTGGAAGAACGATGAAATATTTTCTTCAGTACCGTTTTAAGGTTATTATTATTTTTGCCTGCTATTTTCTGGCGGCCGGATTGAATCTTGTATGGCCTTATTTAAGCGGTACGGTATTGTATGATGAGATTCTGCCGGGAAAAGTTTCACAAAGTGAAATCGGGCGGTATGGTTTTGCTCTTTTGATGCTTGTGCTTGTAATGGTATTGTCAAAACTTGTACAGCAGGGCGTCCAGCTTGTACAGGGAACCTTGATGGCACAGGTGGTTGCAGCGACTGTGCGTGACATGAAGCAGGATGTATTTTCCAATATGGGAAGATTGTCACTTGGATTTTTTACAAGCAAGCAGACCGGTGGACTTATGACACGTGTGTTAAGTGATGCAAACCGTGTGACCGACTTTTTCTTAGATGGATTTCCGTACATATTTGTGCATGGCTTTACCATTCTTGCTACGTTTACGGTTATGTTCCGTTTGAATTGGCAGATGGCACTGGTAGCCTGTATTCTGCTGCCACTGTTAGTTTTTATGAGCGTGAAATTAAAGCCGAAATTGTGGAGTTTGTTTGGCAGACGCCACCGGGCAGAGCGTGCGGTAAATAACCGTGTCAATGACAATTTGACCGGTTCTCGTGTGGTAAAAGCTTTCGGACAGCAAAAGCAGGAAAAAGAGCGTTTCAAAGCGCCAAATGAGCGTCTGAAAGAGGCGGAAATACGCATTGTAAAATACAATAATAAATTTACGATTTTATATAATTTAGTGCAGGAGATTTCAAATATCTGGGTTTGGATTGTCGGTGTGATTCTGCTTCTGAATACGCATACCGTGGAACTTGGTGTTTTGATTACGTTTGTTGGCTATGTGGGGCAGTTAAACGGACCGATGAATTTCTTCTCCCGTGTATTTCAGATGTGGTCGGACAGTATCAATGCTGCCCAGCGCATGTTTGAAATTATGGATGCCATTCCAGAGATTGAAGAAGTGGAAAATCCGAAGCAGATTAAAAATCCAAAGGGAGAAATTACACTTTCTCATGTGAGTTTTGGCTACGAGACAAATCATCCGGTTTTGAAAGATATCAGCCTTCATGTAAATCCCGGTGAAATGCTTGGCATTGTGGGGCGTTCTGGTGCCGGAAAAACGACGCTTGTAAATTTGATTTCGCGTCTTTATGATGTGGATGAGGGAGAAATTTATCTGGATGGTATTCCGGTAAAGGAATTAGCTTTTCATGATTTACGGAAAAATGTGGCGATGGTATCACAGGACACTTATATTTTTATGGGAACGGTGGCGGACAACATCGCTTATGCGAATCCGGAGGCGACGAGAGAAGATGTAGTGCAGGCTGCAATTTTAGCAAGTGCGCATGAATTTATCGCCAATATGCCGGATGGTTATGATACCGTGATTGGAGCATCGGGTAAAGACTTGTCGGGCGGTGAAAAACAGAGGATTTCGATTGCCAGAGCAATTTTAGCAAATCCGAAAATTTTGATTTTAGATGAAGCGACGGCAAGTGTGGATACGGAAACCGAGAAAGCAATCCAAAATTCACTCAATTATCTGGTGAAGGGAAGGACGACATTGTCCATTGCACACCGTCTTTCCACACTGCGGGATGCGAACCATTTAGTTGTAATTGATGGTGGAAAAATCGTCGAAGAGGGTACGCATAAGGAATTGGAAAAGAAACAGGGAATTTATTATAAACTGATGGAGTTACAGACGAAATCACTGGCTTTGAAAGGGGAATCGTTATGAGTGAAAATCAAGTCATCACAAATATGGAAAATGAAGTCGAGGAAATGACGGCAATTCACTATCTGAATCAGGACAATGCTGTTTTTGAGAGAACAGAGGGCGGCTTTTTATCTCTTTCTTACGAGGGAAAGAAGTGGGATAGGATTCAGGTGATTCGCCTGTTTCCATTTACTGAGCCGGATTCTTTTCTTTCGATTCGGACGGTAGAAGAACGCTCCCATGAAATTGGGGTAATAAAAAATATCAAAGAGGTAGATAAGAAAACGAGAAAAATGCTTTTGGAGCAGTTAAATCTTCATTATTTTACCCCGGTAATTCAGAAGATTCTGGATATCAAGGATGAGTATGGTTATGCCTATTTTCATGTTATGACCGACCGTGGGGAGTGTCGCTTTACGATTAACATGGGAAGTAATGCGGTGGTTCGGTTAAGTGACTGCCGTCTTCTCATCACTGATTTGGATGAAAACCGGTTTGAGATACGGGATGTATTTGCTCTTTCGCAGAAGGAACAAAGAAAACTGGATTTGTTCTTGTAGGATAGAAAGTTTGAGGTAGCAGTATGATTTTAAGATATGAACTGCCAAAAGAGGCAGAGCAGGTTATTTCGCTTACGGACAACGAACGCATTTACTATGCGGTTCCGGTCGATATTGATGATGCCGGAAATTTTTTGGAAGACTCCTTTTTTATTGTCACAAACCGCAGACTTTTTGTTGTGGAAAAGGGCAGTATCAAACAGGAATACGATGTTTCCAAATGTATCGATGTAAAAGCAGAGGCAAAAATCGGTGGCGGACTTTTAGTAATCAATTTTGACGGTGTGCCAAAGCACATTGTTCATTATTCGGCGAGACATTTATCGCGTTATGCTTACATTGCCAGAGGAATCCATATTCTGGCATCCGGCAGAGAGGAAGAGGTAGTCAGTACGGAATACGAGAAAATATGTCCGAAATGCCACCATGCAATACCGGGTACGAAATATTGTCCGCACTGCTCCAAAGAGGGCGGGTTCTGGAAAGGCTTTTTGAAAATGGCGGCACCGTATAAGAGAAAGTTTGCGGGGATCATTGTGTTAATGATTCTGGCTGCCGTTGTGACACTCTTGAATCCGGAAATACAAAAGCATTTGGTGGACGATGTTTTGAAACGCAGAGAGGGTGGAATTTCAACCGCTTTTATCTGCCTTGGCATCATGTTTTTGTTAAGTGTCGGAATTGTTGTGATTAACATTTTAAAAACGTATTACTGTACGGTTTTAGGCGCAACTATTTCAAAAGATTTGCGGCAGCGGATGTTTTCCCACATTCAGATTTTATCGCTGAATTTTATCAATGACAGAAGGCCGGGCGAATTGATGAACCGAATTGTTTTTGATACGGGAAAGATTCGTGAATTTATGGAGCGAACTTTCTGTAATATGTTTACGGTCTGTTTTATTTTTGCCTGTGACATTATTTTTATGGTGTTACTCAATGTAAAACTTGCACTGCTTGCGTTTGTTTTCATTCCGGCGGCAGTATTTGTGACGTATGCGTTCCGAAAGAATATTCACAGACGGTTTCATTTGCAGTTTAAGAAGAGCGATGAGGTAAACAGCAGTTTGCAGGATGTGATATCCGGTATGCGCGTGGTGAAATCCTATGGAAAAGAAGAAAATGAGCGAGATAAATTCAATATGCTTACGGATGAGTTCTGTCGTGTACAGACAAAAAATGAAGTGTTTTGGGCTGTGTTTATGCCGATGGTAAGCCTTTTGATGGGAGCTGGTGTGTTCCTTGTGATTTATTTTGGCGGATTGGATGTATTAGGCGGCAGGATGACGACCGGTGAACTGCTACAGTTTGTAACATATACACAGCTTTTATATATGTACCTAAATTGGATGACAAATATGCCGAGGGAACTGATGAATCTGATTAGCAGTATGGAAAGAATCAATGATGTTTTGACACAGGAACCTTTTATTGAGGATGTGCAAAAGCCGATTCACCTTGATGTGGAAGGAGAAATCCGGTTTGAGCATGCCTCGTTTGGTTACAAATCGTATCAGCCGGTTTTGGAAGATTTGAATCTTACGATAAAGAAAGGGGAAATGATTGGTATCGTAGGTGCATCCGGAACCGGAAAGTCTACGATTATCAATCTGATTATGCGTCTTTATGAGGTGGATGATGGTAAATTGTTGGTCGATGGGCATAATATAAAGGAAATCCAGTCGGATTATTTTCATTCACAAATTGGTGTGGTGTTACAGGAGACATTTTTATTCTCTGGGACAATTCTTGAAAATATCCGTTTTGCCAGACCGGATGCCTCATTAGAAGAAGTGATAATGGCGGCAAAAACGGCAAATGCACATGAATTTATATCACAGACGCCGGATGGCTATAATACATATGTGGGAGAAAAAGGACACAGTTTGTCCGGTGGAGAGAGACAGCGGATTGCGATTGCGAGAGCAATTTTGAATGAACCTAGACTGTTAATTTTAGATGAAGCAACGGCAAGTCTTGACACGGAGAGTGAATTTATGATACAACAAGCATTGGAGCGTTTGACCAAGGGGCGTACTACCTTTGCGATTGCGCATCGTCTTTCGACGTTAAAACATGCAGACAGACTTGTTGTAATTGACGGACATCGTGTTGCGGAAGTGGGGTCTCATGAAGAATTGATTGCAAAGAGAGGTATTTATTATCGACTTGTAAAAGCACAGTTAGCAATGCAGGGAGACGAAAATTTACCACTAGGAGGAAAGTGTGAAGCAGTTATTTAAGTTTTTAAGTTCATACAAAAAAGAGTGTATTTTCGCCCCGTTGTTTAAATTGTTTGAGGCGACGTTAGAATTATTTGTACCGCTTGTTATGGCAGCAATTATTGACCATGGAATCGGAAGCAGAGATTATGGTTTTATTGGATGGATGGGAGGTATATTGGTTCTTTTGGCAGCGGTTGGTTTGACCGCTGCTCTTGTGGCGCAGTATTTTGCGGCGAAAGCAGCTGTGGGATTTGCCGCCGGACTGAGACAGGCGTTGTTCCGTCATATTCAGTCCTTATCGTTTGGAGATGTTGACCAGGTAGGAAGTTCTACATTGATTACCCGTTTGACAAGTGATACGAACCAGTTACAGGCAGCTGTTAATATGGCACTTCGTTTGTTTTTGCGTTCGCCGTTTGTAGTGCTCGGTGCGATGGTTATGGCGTTTACAATTGATGTCAAGGCTGCGCTTGTTTTTGTAGTTGTCATTCCATTATTATCAATCGTTATTTTCGGTGTGATGTTTGTCAGTATTCCGATGTACCGCCGTGTGCAGGAGGCACTTGATAAACTGTTAGGAAGAACCCGTGAGAATTTGTCCGGTGTCCGTGTGCAGCGTGCTTTTAATAAGCAGGAACAGGAGAAGGAAAAATTTGCGGAAGAAAATCAGGCATTAAATAAGTTCCAGATGGTAGTGGGAAGAGTTTCCGCACTTACAAACCCGATTACCTATCTGATTATCAATGTCGGAGTAATTGCGTTAATCTGGATTGGTGCGCTGAAAGTAGATGCCGGTTATTTGTCTCAGGGACAGGTGGTTGCGTTAGTTAATTATACGGCACAGATTTTGGTAGAATTAATCAAACTGGCAAACATGATTGTTATGGTAAATAAAGCGATTGCCTGTGGTGACCGTGTGCAGGAAGTCTTTGAGAGAGAACCGGGACTTTCTACGCCGAATGAGGAGACAAAGCCGGGGGATGGCGACATTGCTGTTTCATTTGAACATGTCGGTCTTGTCTATCCGGGAACCCATACGGAATCCCTTACCGATATTCATTTTTCCGTGAAAAAGGGAGAGACCGTTGGCGTTATCGGTGGTACCGGTTCCGGAAAAACATCGTTAGTTCATTTGATCCCGAGATTTTATGATATTACATCCGGTAAATTACTTGTTGATGGCGTAGAGGTTCATAAGCAGTCACTTGCCTTGTTGAGAAACCGGATTGGTGTTGTGCTTCAGAAAGCCGTTTTGTTTGAAGGAACCATCCGCTCCAACCTGCAATGGGGCAAAAAAGATGCAACGGAAGAGGAAATGTGGAAGGCGCTTGAAATTGCTCAGGCAAAAGAAGTTGTTCTTGGAAAACCGGATGGACTGGATTCGGTTGTGGAGCAGGGAGGGCGAAATTTCTCCGGCGGACAGAAACAGCGTCTGACAATTGCCAGAGCATTGGTGAGAAGACCGGAAATATTGATTATGGATGATAGTGCCTCGGCACTTGATTATGCAACGGATGCCGCTCTTAGAAAGGCAATTCGCGAAGAATTAAAAGATATGACACTTTTTATTGTTTCCCAGCGTGCGGCTTCGGTGCGGAATGCGGATAAGATTGTTGTGCTTGATGATGGCGTGATTGTAGGAATGGGAACGCATGATACGCTGATTGATTCCTGTGAGGTCTACCGGGAAATTTATGAATCCCAATACGGAAAGGGGGCAAGATAGTCATGACGCAGAAGGAAACGATAAAAAAGGTGCTGCATTATATCCGCCGCTACCGGTTTTTCCTGATTGTTTCTCTTGTACTGGCGCTGATTACGGTTGTGCTTACCCTTTACGTGCCGATTCTTACCGGACAAGCAGTGGATTTGATTGTAGGAAAAGGACAAGTTGATTTTGCCGGTGTTTATCACATTTGTGTGAAAATCGGAATTGCTATTTTGCTTACGATGGCGGCACAGTGGGTGATGAATGTTGCCAATAACAAAATCACTTACAGTGTTGTGCGTGATATCCGTACGGATGCTTTTGAGAAAATTCAGATACTTCCGCTTAGTTACATTGACAGTCATTCTTATGGTGGAATTGTGAGCCGTGTTATTGCGGATGCCGACCAGTTTGCCGACGGATTGTTGATGGGATTTACCCAGTTGTTTACCGGTGTAATTACGATTTTAGGAACGCTTGGCTTTATGCTTAGTGTCAGTGTACCGATTGCATTAGTCGTTGTGGTTTTGACACCGGTATCTCTGTTTGTGGCAGCGTTTATTGCGAAAAGAACATATCAGATGTTTCGTATGCAGTCAGAGACCAGAGGGGAGCAGACGGCGCTGATTGAAGAAATGATTGGCAACCAGAAAGTAGTTCAGGCATTTGGACAGGAGAATGAAGTAGGAGACCGTTTTGATGAAATTAATGACCGTCTTTCTAAGTATTCGCTTCAGGGAACCTTTTTCTCATCCATTACCAATCCGTCCACTCGTTTTGTCAATGCGCTTGTGTATGCGGCAGTTGGTGTGTTTGGTGCTTTTTTCGCGATTCAGGGCGGTATTTCGGTTGGGCAGCTTTCCTGTTTCTTAAGTTACGCAAACCAGTATACAAAACCGTTTAACGAAATTTCAGGTGTCGTGACAGAACTTCAAAATGCGATTGCCTGTGCCGGACGAGTGCTTGAGTTGATTGAAGAAACACCGGAGATTCCGGATTCAGAAGATGCCATAAAGCTTGGCAAAGCAGATGGAAAAGTGGAAATTGAAGATGTGTATTTTTCTTATGAGCCGAATCAGAAATTGATTGAGCATTTTAATTTACAGGTAAAGCCCGGACAGCGTGTAGCAATTGTTGGTCCTACCGGCTGTGGTAAAACGACGTTAATTAATCTCTTGATGCGGTTTTATGATGTAAATTCCGGTGCAATTAAAGTAAGTGGAAAAGATATCCGGAAAGTGACGAGAGAGAGCCTTCGTGCTAATTATGGTATGGTGCTTCAGGAAACGTGGTTAAAGCAGGGAACCATCCGGGAAAATATCGTGATGGGGCGTGAGAATGCGACGGACGATGAAGTGTTAGCAGCGGCAAAGGCAAGTCATGCACACAGTTTTATTAAGAGACTTCCAAACGGTTACGATACCGTGATTGGTGAAGATGGCGGAAGTTTGTCGGCAGGACAAAAACAGTTGTTATGTATTACAAGAGTAATGCTTTGTCTGCCGCCAATGCTGATTTTGGATGAGGCAACTTCATCCATTGATACGCGCACCGAGATGAGGATTCAGAAAGCGTTTGCTACGATGATGCAGGGTAGAACGAGTTTTCTGGTGGCGCATCGTTTGTCAACCATTCAGGAAGCAGATGTGATTCTTGTGATGCGGGATGGAAAAATCGTGGAGCAGGGAAATCATGAAGAACTGTTAGCTGCAAATGGATTTTATAAGAATTTGTTTGATGCTCAGTGGAGCTAAAAGAATAAAAAAGACCTGCCGTGTGGTTTACTGCACGGCAGGTCTTTTTTTAATTAACCCATTTGTACGGTTACAGAAACTTGTTTTTTGGATGCGTCATACGGAATTACGGTTGTCTGTCCAAGACTTTGTCCGTCAACAATTAATTCCTTTACACCCTTTTCAATATTATCCGGATTCTTTACTTCAATGTTGTATTCAACACCGCGGAATGTACGGGTAATTGTAAAGTCACCAAAGTTTTTCGGAATACATGGATTCACGCTCAATCCTTTTAATGTTGGCTCAACACCTAAAATGAATTGGGATACATTTAAGAAGGTCCAGGCGGCAGTTCCTGTGAGCCAGCTGTTTTTCGCCTCACCAAATGTCTTAGCATCTTTTCCGGCAATCATCTGGGAATAGACATACGGTTCGGTGCGATGGATTTCACTGATTTCTTCTAAATAAGCCGGGCAGGTTTTGCGGTAAATTTCAAAAGCTCTGTCACCGCGTCCAATCTGTGTTTCAGCAGCGGAAATCCAAGGGTTATTGTGACAGAAGATACCGGCATTTTCTTTGTATCCCGGCGGATAAGAAGAAATCTCACCAAGGTTTACATAGTATTTTGTATATGGTGGCTGCAAAAGCACAATACCATATTTGGTATCCAGTTTTTCTTTTACGGAATCCAATGCTTTTTTAGCAAGACCGTTTTCTACGCCGACACCTGCCAATACACAGAAACCCTGAGGTTCAATATAAATCTGTCCCTCTTCACATTCTTTGGAACCGACTTTGTTGCCGTCTGCGTCGTAAGCACGTAAGAACCATTCGCCGTCCCAACCGCTTTCTTCAATGGCTGCGACCATTTTTTCAACTTCTTCTCTGGCTCTTTTGGCTTCTTCCGGTTTATTAATTGCGTCGCAGAGGTCAGCGTATTCTTTACCGTATTTGACAAACATACCGGCAATAAATACCGATTCAGCAACCGGTCCTTCGCTTGGGCCAAAGGTCTGGAAGGATTCGCCCGGTTCTTTGGAGAAGCAGTTCAAGTTCAGGCAGTCGTTCCAGTCGGCGCGTCCGATCAATGGAAGATTGTGCGGTCCTTTGTGGTTGACTGTGTAGTTAAAGGAGCGTGTCAGATGTTCAAACAAACTTGTTGCCACGCTAAAATCATTATCATAAGGAACGGTTTCGTCCAAAATGGAGAAATCACCGGTTTCACGGATGTAAGCGGAAGTTCCGGCAATCAGCCACAATGGATCATCGTTGAATCCGCTACCGATATCGCTGTTTCCTTTTTTTGTTAATGGCTGATACTGGTGGTAAGCACTGCCGTCAGCAAACTGTGTGGATGCGATATCGATGATTCGCTCTCTGGCGCGGTCCGGAATCAGGTGGACAAAGCCAAGCAAATCCTGACAGGAATCACGGAATCCCATGCCTCGTCCGATTCCGGACTCATAATAAGAAGCGGAACGCGACATATTAAAGGTAACCATGCACTGATACTGGTTCCAGATATTTACCATGCGGTTTAATTTTTCGTCCTCTGACTTCACCGTATAGTGGGAGAGGAGACGGTTCCAATGCTCATTCAATTCGTGGAAGGCATCGCTTACCTGCTCTTTCGTTTGGTATTTGTTAAGCAGTTCGTCTGCCGGTTTTTTGTTAATTACATTTGGTGCTTCAAATTTATCATCCGGGTCATTTTCGCAGTAGCCGAGAACGAATACAAGTGTCTCACATTCACCCGGTTTCAGTGTCAGATTAATCTGGTGTGAACCAATCGGATACCAGCCGCTTGCGATCGAATCGGTAGCATTTCCCTGTTCGATGGCAAGAGGGTCTGCAGCACTGCGGTATGCACCAAGAAAGGCGTCGCGGCTTGTATCAAATCCGTCAATATCATGATTTACGGCAAAGACCGCATAATGGTTGCGGCGCTCGCGGTATTCTGTTTTGTGGTAAATGCGGGAGCCGATAATCTCTACTTCTCCGGTATTTAAGTTTCGCTGGAAGTTTGTCATATCATCCATTGCATTCCAGAGACAGAACTCAATATAGGAAAATAAAGTTATGGTGCGCTCGCAATCTGTTGTGTTGGTAATTGTGATTTCATTGATTTCACAATTGTCGTGAACCGGAACAAAAGTCAAAAGATTTGCATTGATTCCATCTTTCTCAGATATAAAGCGGGTGTAACCCATGCCGTGGCGGCATTCATAGGAATCCAAATCTGTTTTGACCGGCATCCAACCGGGATTCCATACGGTATCACCGTCTTTTATATAGAAGTAACGGCCACCCTCATCGTTTGGAATGTTGTTGTAGCGGTAACGTGTCAAGCGCAACAACTTTGCATCTTTATAGAAACTATACCCGCCACCGGTGTTGGAAATCAAAGAAAAGAAATCCGTGCTGCCTAAATAGTTAATCCAAGGCAGTGGTGTTTTGGGAGTTGTAATCACATATTCACGATTGGCGTCATCAAATTTTCCGAATTTCATAGAACCTCCATTCCGATGCTTTGCAAAGCATCTTTATAATAGTATTAGCATAATGTCCCCAGGCGGAGTGCTCCGCAGCTTTGTTGCACAAATCGCTTCTTCCTCATATTTTGCGGTTATCAAGGTCAACGTTTCTTTCGTGCAAGCACGAAAAATCGTTGACTTTGATAACCTGGGGACTTACGAAAACGATTTCGTGATAATTTCATTATATAGGAAGTCGAAGGGAAATGCAAGCAAGATATTTGTGCAATTCTAACAAAAAAATTTAAATTAGTATTGACTCTTTGTGAAAAGTGTGGTACAGTAGACTTACGAAAACGATTACGGAAAACGAGGAATGCTCATGGTATCAATGAAAGACATCTCAGAGACATGCGGTGTATCGATTGCGACAGTAAGCAAAGCATTGAATGGACGCACTGATATAAGTACTTCGACAAAAGAACGGGTGCTTGAGGTGGCTAAGAAGATGGGCTATGTACCAAACTCATCCGCTCGTGCACTGAAGACAAACCGTACTTATAACATTGGAGTGTTATTTGCGGATGAAGCGCGAAGTGGTTTGACCCATTCCTATTTTTCTCCGGTGCTTGACAGCTTCCGACAGGGAGTGGAAGAAAAGGGATATGATATAACCTTTTTGGGAAGGCATGTGGGAAAGAGTGAATTGTCCTATAGTGAACATAGCAAATATCGCGGAGTCGATGGTGTGATTGTTGCTTGTGTGGATTTTGAAGCGGAAGAAGTAAAAGAGTTGCTTCAAAGTGGTATACCGGTTGTGACAATCGATTATATATTTAATGACAAGGCATGTGTTATGTCGGACAACATTAGAGGAATGGAACAATTGGTTTCTTACATTATACAATGTGGACATAAGAAAATTGCTTATATCCACGGCGCGGATTCTTTTGTTACAAGAAGCCGTATCGGAAGTTTTTTGCGGACGATGAAAAAGTATGGGATAGAAACCGAAGACAGATATATTCGGGAAGGTATTTACCACGCACCGGATGTATCGGCAAAAATTACTCACGAATTATTATCATTGGAAGATAGACCTACTTGTATTGTTTATCCGGATGATTTTTCTTGTATCGGAGGTATTAATGTGATTCGAAGCAAAGGACTTTCGATTCCTAATGATATCTCAGTAGCCGGTTATGACGGACAAAGAATTGCCCACGTGATTGAGCCGAAGATAACGACTTACCGGCAGAATACAGAACAAATCGGAAAAGTCGCAGCAGCAAAGTTGGTAGAGCTGATTGAACAGCCGGAACTGGCACTTGTTGAAAGACTTGATGTACAAGGAGAATTAATACGAGGATGTTCAGTTCTTTCGATGAAATAATAAAAGTTATTCCTTAAAGGAATGACACGAAACTGTTCACAACTTTCATGAAGAAATTTGTGGAAGAATTAAAAAAATTATTATTTTAGGAGGGTATTGATTTATGAGGAAAAAATGGTTAGCGCTGGCATTGTCTATGGCTATGGTAGTTGGTTCAATTACCGGATGTGGCGGAAGTGACAGCAACAAGGATGCAAGTAATTCATCAAAGAGCAACGATTCAGCAAAAGTGGAAACCGTAGCTGATGGTGGCGGAAAAGTTCTTAACATTTATGTTTGGAACACAGAGTTCAAAGAGCGTTTTGAAAAGTATTATCCGGATTACAACAAAGATACACAGAGTATCGGTGATGTAAAAGTTAAATTCGTGACAAACACAAACGAAGGTGGTGTTTATCAGAAGAAACTGGATGCTGCTTTGAAAAAACAGGACAGCGCAAGTGCAGATGACAAAATTGATATGTTCCTCTGCGAGATGGATTATGTAAACAAGTACACGAATACAGACATGGCTCTTGATATTAAATCACTTGGACTTACCGATGATGATTTGAGCCAGATGTATGATTACACAAAACAGGCTGCTACAAAGAGTGATGGTACTCTTCGTGCTGTTTCATGGCAGGGCTGCCCTGGTGGATTTGTTTATCGTCGTTCTATCGCAAAAGAAGTATTTGGAACAGATGATATCGAAAAGATTCAGGAGCAGGTATCTGACTGGGATAAGTTCGCAGCAGCAGCTGAGACTTTGAAGGGCAAAGGATACAAGATGCTTTCCGGTTATGATGATGCACTTCGTGTATACTCAAACAACGTAAGCCAGAAATGTGTAAATGATGAAGGTGTTATCCAGATTGACCCATCCATCGAAAAATGGATTGACACAACAAAAGAGTATACTGACAAAGGTTACAACAACGGAACAAGCCTTTGGGCTGAAGAGTGGACTGCTGACATGGGCAAAGATAGTAAAGTATTTGGTTACTTCATGCCTGCATGGGGCATTAACTTCTCCATGGCAGAAGGATCCGGTGCTAAGAAAAATGATGACGGTACCTTTACACCGGGCGGAAGTTACGGTGACTGGGCTGTAGTAACCGGACCACAGTCATTCAACTGGGGCGGTTCCTTCATCTGTGGAGCAGCTGGAACAGATAATGCAAAATTGGTTGCAGACATCATGAAGAAACTCTGCTGTGACAAAGATATCATGTTCAACATCAGCAAAGACACTTCAGACTTCGTAAACAACAAGGCAGCAAACAAAAAGCTGGAAGAGAAAAATGTAACATCTGACTTCCTTGGTGGACAGTCTCTTGTAAAAGCTTTAAGTTCAGCAGCTGACAACATCAATTGCAGCAACGTATCTCCTTATGACCAGATGTACATCGAAAGCTTGATGGCTAAGATGAAAGATTACTATCAGGGTAAAGTAAGCAAAGAGAAAGCAATTGACAACTTCAAGAACGAGGTAATCAAGAGTTATCCGGATTTGAAAAAATAATGGGTAACAGCTTAGAAACGAATTAGTTTTCTGGCGGGACGGGGTGCCCCTGTCCCGCCATTTTTATCAAAAGGTAAGGGGGATTTTATGGCTGGAAAGAAAGATGTGACGGCGTATAAACGTCCGCACAAATTAAAGTATGGCAAATGGGGTCTGATTTTTATCCTTCCGTTTTTCATTTGCTATGGTATATTTCAGTTATATCCGTTAATTGCAACATTTTATCGAAGCTTTTTTCATGACAAAACGGATATTTTCCTAAATAGTGTATTTGAGTTTGCCGGGTTTGAAAATTATATCGACCTTTTTACCAAATATGATATTGTAAAATATTTTGGTAATACGATGTTATTGTGGCTGCTTGGATTTATTCCGCAGATTATTGTATCATTGCTTTTTGCATCTTGGTTTACTGACATTCGATTAAAATTGAAAGGTACTGGTGCGGTTAAGGTTATTTTGTATTTACCGAATATGCTGATGGCCTCATCCATAGCAGTATTGTTTGGTAAACTATTTGCAGTAACCGGACCAATCAATCATATATTAGGAACGTCCATTCACTTTTTGGAAAATGAGTGGGGCATTCGCTTAATCATTGCCTTTATCAACTTCCTGATGTGGACGGGTAATACGACCATCCTTCTGATGGCAGGTATTATGGGAATTGACCCAGCTCTTTATGAAGCGTCTGCAATTGATGGCGCGAGTGCGAAACAGCAGTTTCGATGGATTACCATGCCGATGCTGAAACCAATTATGTTGTACGTTATGATTACTTCCATGATTGGTGGTTTGCAGTTGTTCGATATTCCGAACCTGATTGTAAACCGTGGTGGTACAAATGGCGTGGCTTCGACTGTTGTTATGGATATCAGTACGAGAATCAACTCATCACAGGGTGACATGGGTGTTGCCGGTGCTGAATCCGTTGTATTGTTCTTGGCTGCCGGTCTGATTGGAATCTTTATGTTCCGTATCATGCAAAGTGATGAGGATAAGGAAATAAAGGCTCGTAAAAAAGCAGAACGAAAAGCCAGAAAACAGGCAAAGGGGGTGCAGTAAATGGCAAAATATGCAAATTTGTCAGCGGACGAAATCCGCGGTCACCGTATGCTTGTCTTTCGTCGAACGGTTGCCTATATTGTTTTGATATTGGTATGTATTATCTGTATCTTTCCGTTTGTTATGCTCTTGGTAAATACAACAAAAGATACATCGACATTAAAAACGACATTTAGCCTGCTTCCGGGCGGTGATTTTGTCAGAAACTTTACGAATGCAATTAACGAGACAAAAGTAGCGGTTCTGCATTCGATGTTTAACTCATTAATTGTAGCAGTGATTTCATGTGTTACCAGTGTGTATATTGCGACACTTACTGCTTACGGATTATATGCTTACAATTTCCGCTTAAAAAAGGCAGCATTTGTGTTCATCATGGTTATCCTTATGGTGCCGACACAGGTTTCTGCACTCGGTTTTGTGGAAATGATGGATGCATGGGGAATTAAAGATTCATTTATTCCTTTGATTTTCCCTACCTTGGCATCTCCGGCAGTATTCTTCTTTATCAAACAGTATATGGAGAGTTCACTGCCACTTGAAATTGTGGAAGCCGGTCGAATTGACGGTGGACATGAATTTTACATCTTTAACTTTGTCGTTATGCCGATTTTGAAACCGGCATTGGCGGTGCAGATGATTTTCCAATTTGTTGCTTCTTGGAATAACTATTTCCTGCCACAGTTATTGATGGATAACAGTAGTGAAAATGCTACACTTCCATTGGTTGTGGCAAGTTTGCAGGCAGAAGCTTATCTGACGGATTTGGGCGAGATTTATATGATACTTGGTTTCGCAATTATTCCGTTGATTGTTGTATACTTGTGTCTGTCAAAATTTATTATTCGTGGTGTTGCCCTTGGCTCTGTAAAGGGTTGATGACAATCAGAAAACAAAAAGTGCTTGCGTAGAAATAAAAGTAGGATCGGTGCGATACAGAATTTTTGTATGAGTTCTCTGTATCGCATCGATTTTATTTTATGATAAAAAACTTTACTATTTTGTTAAAGAATGATAAAATTTATCAGTAGGTATAATTATTGGGAAATGAGAATACCAACAATTTTTTTTAGCCGAAAGGAGAAGGAATGTGAACGAACAGCAGCAACAAAAACTGGACGAAATTCTGAAAAAACATGAGTATAAAAGCAATCTTGTGATTGCGATTATGCAGGACGTTCAGAAAGAGTATCACTATCTTCCGGAAGAGGCATTATGTTATATTGCCAAAGAGTTGAAGATGAGTGAGGCGAAGATTTATGGGGTAGCGACATTTTATGAGAACTTTTCTTTGGAACCAAAGGGTAAATTTGTCATTAAAATATGTGACGGTACAGCATGCCATGTACGAAAATCAGTGCCGATTTTGGAAGAGTTTCGTAAAACGCTTGGGGTTACACAAGAAAAGCCTACTTCTGATGATATGCTTTTTACTGTTGAAACGGTATCTTGTCTGGGAGCCTGTGGTCTGGCACCGGTATGTACGGTAAATGACCATGTGCATCCATCCATGACACCTGAAAAGGCGCGGGAACTTATTAAGCAGTTAAAGGAGGAGGCAGCGAATGAAAATTAAGAATCGTGAGGAACTGATTGCGAAGCAAGAGGAATATCGTGCTTCTTTAAACAGTCAGAGAAAACAAATCCTGATTTGTGCCGGAACCGGCTGCGTAGCCGGAGGCTCATTAGAGATTTACGCAAAAATGAAAGATATCATTGAGGGCAAAGGATTGAAATGTGCTCTTGTTCTGGAAAAAGATCCGCATGGAGACAGCATTGGATTAAAAAAGAGCGGCTGTCACGGTTTTTGTGAGATGGGACCGCTTCTTCGTATTGAGCCGATGGGATGGCTGTACATAAAAGTGAGTCTGGATGACTGCGAGGAAATTATCGAAAAATCCATTATTGGAGATGAAGTTATTGACCGTCTGGTGTACAAAGACCAGGAGGGAAATCCATATGTGAAACAGGAGGATATTCCGTTTTACAAGCAGCAGACTCGTATTGCACTTGAGTACTGCGGACATATTAATGCGGAAAGTATTGCTGAGTATTTAGCTCTTGGCGGCTATAGTGCCGTGGCAAAAGCTTTATTTGATATGACGCCTCAGGGCATTGTCGATGAGATTACGGAGTCCTGTCTGCGTGGCCGCGGAGGCGGTGGATTCCCTGCAGGAAGAAAATGGCAGCAGGTGTTAGACCAGAAGGAAGAAGAAAAATATATTGTTTGTAACGGTGACGAGGGTGACCCGGGAGCCTTTATGGATCGTTCCATGATGGAAGGTGAGCCGCATCGTGTGATTGAAGGTATGCTGATTGCTGCGATTGCGACGGGTGCGCGTCACGGTTACATTTATGTGCGTGCAGAGTATCCGCTTGCTGTTGAGAGACTTCAGACAGCCATTGACAAGGCAATGGACCGCGGACTGTTAGGAAAAGATATTTTAGGTTCCGGTTTTGATTTTGATTTACATATCAGCCAGGGAGCCGGTGCATTTGTCTGTGGTGAGGGAAGTGCGCTGACAACATCAATTGAAGGAAACCGCGGTATGCCGCGCGTGAAACCACCAAGAACGGTAGAGCATGGTTTGTTTGACAAGCCGACAGTTTTAAATAACGTTGAAACATTTTGTAATGTACCGCCGATTCTGTTAAATGGTGCCAAATGGTATCAGGGCTATGGACCGGCAAACAACCATGGTACGAAAGCATTTGCCCTTACCGGCAATGTGCAGAATACCGGTTTGATTGAGGTGCCAATGGGAACGACGCTGCGTGAAGTTATTTTTGATATTGGCGGCGGTGTCAAAGGTGGTGCTTTTAAAGCGGTTCAGATTGGCGGACCATCCGGCGGATGTCTGTGTATCAGTGCGACAGAAGATCATTTGGATATGAAACTGGATTTTGATTCGCTGAAAAAAGTAGGCGCCATGATTGGTTCCGGCGGCCTTGTTGTCATGAATGATAAGAGCTGTATGGTTGAAGTGGCACGTTTCTTTATGAACTTTACCCAGAATGAATCTTGTGGTAAATGTGTGCCGTGCCGTGAGGGAACAAAGCGTATGCTTGAACTGCTTACGGATATCACCGAGGGGCGCGGAACGATGGAGCATATAGAGTTGTTGGAAACATTGGCGGAGACCGTTTCGGCAACGGCACTTTGTGGTCTTGGTAAAACAGCCGCTTCACCGGTTGTATCAACACTTAAGTATTTCCGTGACGAATACATTGCTCATGTAGTGGATAAAAAATGTCCGGCAGGCCAGTGTAAAGCATTGACAAGCCTTCAGATTGACCCTGAACTTTGTAAGGGCTGTACCAAATGTGCGAGAATGTGTCCGGTAGGTGCAATTTCCGGAAACGTAAAAGAGCCGCATGTGATTGACACAACAAAATGTATTAAATGCGGTGCATGTAAAGATGGATGTAACTTTGGTGCAGTGAAGGAGGTGTAACAATGGCTGAGAAAAAATATATGATAATTGATGGCATTCGTGCCGAGTTTACGGATGAAAAAAATATTTTGCAGGTCATTCATAAAGTGGGGATTCATGTACCGACTTTTTGTTACTATTCGGATATGTCCATTTATGGTGCCTGCCGTATGTGTGTGGTAGAAGATGAGAGAGGAGGTATTATTGCTTCCTGTTCGACGCCGCCGAAAAATAAAATGGTAATTAAAACAAATACCGGTCGTCTGCATGATTACCGTAAGATGATTCTGGAACTTTTACTGGCATCTCATTGCAGAGATTGTACCGTATGTGAGAAAAATGGAAACTGCCGTTTGCAGATGTTAGCTGCCCGCTTCCGTCTGACGGATGTGAGATTTCCGAATACGCATCCGGAGCGGATGATTGACGATTCTTCGCTTTCAATTGTGCGCGACCCAAGCAAATGTATTTTATGTGGTGACTGTGTGCGTATGTGTAACGAAGTGCAGCATGTGGGAGCAATTGATTTTGCAAACCGTGGTGCCAATATGGTTGTCACACCGGCATTTAACCGAAAAATTGCTGAGACAGATTGTGTCAACTGCGGACAGTGTGCAGCCGTTTGTCCGACGGCGGCAATTACCATAAAGAAAGATTTAAAACAAGTTTGGCAGGCTTTGTATGCTCCGAATAAGCGTGTTGTTGCACAGGTTGCACCAGCGGTTCGTGTTGCAATTGGCGAAGAGTTTGGCTTAAAACCAGGCAAAAACTCAATTGGTAAAATTTATACCGCACTTCGTATGTGTGGATTTGATACTGTGTTCGATACAAGTGTAGCAGCTGATTTAACAATTGTGGAAGAGGCAGCAGAGCTTGTACGCAAATTGGAAAATGGCGAAAATACATATCCAAACGGAAATAAATATCCATTATTTACTTCCTGCTGTCCGGGCTGGGTTCGCTTTGTAGAGACAAAACACCGTGACATGCTTCCTTACGTTTCTACGTGCAAATCGCCAATGGAAATGTTTGGTGCGGTAATTAAAGAATACTACAAACCGGCAGATAAAGAATCCGGTCTAGAAACAGTATCGGTTGCGGTTATGCCATGTGTAGCAAAGAAATACGAGGCAGCCAGAGACGAATTTAAGCGAAATGATGTGCCGGATGTGGATTATGTAATCACAACCAAAGAACTGATTCTTATGATTAAAGAATTGGGAATCCAGTTTGATGAAATTGAGCCGAGTGCACCGGATATGCCGTTTAGCATTTACTCCGGAGCAGGCGTTATTTTCGGCGTAACCGGTGGTGTGACAGAAGCAGCACTCCGTCATGTGGCGGCACAGGACAATGAGACGATGCGCCAGTTAGAGTATACCGGTATCCGTGGTCTCGAAGGTGTCAAAGTGGCAGAGGTTGAAATCGGCGAAAAAACACTGCGAATCGGTGTTGTAAATGGTCTTGGAAATGCGGATAATCTGCTTGAAAAGATTCGTTCCGGTGAAGAACATTTTGATTTTGTCGAGGTTATGGCGTGTCCATATGGATGTATCGGCGGTGCCGGTCAGCCATTTGGCTATCAGTCCGTCAAACAGGAACGCTCTACCGGAATGTATAAAGCAGACAAATCTGCGATTATTAAACGCTCCGGCGAAAATCCGGTCGTGAGCCAGCTCTACGAAAATGGAGTCTTGAAAGGAAGAAGCCACGAACTTCTGCATGTAAATTATTTGAAAGCAGAAGAGTAAGGAAATAGAAAAAGCCCATTCGTCTTGAGATAGGATAATGTTTGTCTCTTGCGGATGGGCTTTTTGTCGCCTTTAATGCGACAAACGATAGAAGAATTGTGATATAATGAAGCATAAAGGAGGCGATTAATTTGGCAGATAAAAAAATACTAAAAGAAGTAGAGGCATATGTTGAAAAATATTATATACCGGATAATGATGATATTAAACTGGATAAAGAAATGCGAACAGTTTTTGAGCGCATAACCGCTTTTCGGGAAAAGAAAGCGGAGAGAAAGCGTGCGAAGGAACAGACAACAGAAAATATAGATTTTGATGTTGCAAGCATGAGAAAAAAGAAAATTACAAATGGTATGTCTTCTACAATGTCTACAAATCGTAATATAGAAGATTTGATGGAGCAGATGGAAGAAACTTTTTCACAACGATTGTTGAGATTGATAGATGAAAGAAATTTGAAGGATTCCGAAGTATATACAAAAGCATATGTAGATCGAAGGCATTTTTCCAAGATTAGGAAAGATGTGAACTATACACCAAATAAGAAAACGGTACTTGCTTTTACGATTGCGCTGCAATTGTCTTTGGATGAGGCAAAAGATTTGCTGGCTTCTGCCGGATATGCACTGTCAAGGAGTTCTAAAATGGATATTATTGTTGCATACTTTTTGCAGAATAAAATATATGACATGTTTGAAATTAATGACGTGTTATATGCTTATGAACAGCCAATTTTTGAATGAGTTAGTAAGATAATAGAATATGTCGCCTATCATGCGACCAGCTTTGTAAGTTCAGTAGATATAATGTGATTACAATAAATTAAAGGAGGTTACTCACATGAATATGGACTTAACAGAGCTGGTTTTTATTTTGGATAGAAGTGGTTCTATGGGGGGATTGGAGAGCGATACCATAGGTGGCTTTAACAGAATGATTGCTCGTCAAAAGAAAGAAGAAAAAGAAGTTAATGTTACAACAATTTTATTTGATGACGAAGTTGAAGTGCTTCATGATCGTTTTCCTATTGCAATTATTGAACCGCTAACAGAAAAGGAATATTTTGTACGGGGATGTACGGCACTTCTTGATGCGGTTGGAACTGGAATTGAAAAAATAGATAATGTTCAAAAGCATCTGCCGGAACAATATAGAGCCGGAAAAGTAATATTTGTAATTACAACGGATGGATTAGAAAATTCCAGTACAGAGTACAGCTACGAACAAATTCGAAGAAAAATTGAGGCAAAGAAAGAGTGCGGTTGGGAATTCTTATTTTTGGGAGCCAACATTGATGCAGGCAGGGAGGCGGAAAAGATTGGAATTAACAGAAATCGTTCTGTAACTTATGAAAACGATTCGGAAGGAATTGCGGTTAATTTTGAAGCAGTTGGACGAGCGCTTAGTAAAGCAGTAACGTGCGAGAGCGCGACAGATTTCTTCGAGGATGATTGGAAAGATGATATTGTGAAGTATCGTGAAACGGCAGAAAAAGAAAGAAGGGGTTAAGATATGTATTTTTTGGTGGACTTTGAGAATGTGCATAGCGAGGGGCTGCGGGGAGTAGAGTTTTTGCAAAAAGATGATTATCTAACACTGTTTTATAGTAAGGCTGCCAATGTTTGCGAACAACGTTATTTGAAGCAAATTTTAAATTCCGGTTGTACTTTTGATACTTGTAAATTGGCTAGAACCGGAAAAAATGGTTTAGATTTTTATATTGCTACACGAGTAGGAGAGTTTTATGGAAATGGAAAAACAGATAGGGTAGCGATAATTAGTAAAGATCAAGGTTATAAAGCGGTACGAGATTATTGGGATGCAAGGCTGGCAGCTAATAATAGAATCATTATTGGAAGTTCTATTGAAAAAAGCCTGATATCCAGTAATGGTAACAATGAGCGTGTGAAAAAATTGAGGCGACAGATAAGAAATGTGGATTTAGACGTATTTCAGGCAAAATATGAAGAACGGATGCGCATAAGACGTGAACTGGAAAATGCATTTGCTGAGAGTCCGTTTGAAAACAGAGTAGGTGAAATACAAGAACTTCTTGGTAAAGCAGAGGACAAAAGAATTATATACCGAGATTCATTACATCGTTTTGGAAAGCAAAATGGATTATTGATATATAACCGTATACGTCCAATATTGTATCAGCAGGCGTAAAAATAAAAACACGAATTTGAAAGGAGATATTATTATGGCAATGATTACATGCCCTAATTGTGGGGAACAAATTTCGGATAAGGCAAAGAGTTGTGTGCACTGTGGAGTTTCTTTACAACCAGAGGAGAAGATGATTTGTGAAGAATGTGGAGCTGAATTAGAGGGAGGAATAGAGATATGTCCTGCCTGCGGATGTCCGGTTGCAAAGAGCGGCGAAGAAGCCACAGATGTACCACAACAGGTAGAGGTTACCGGTGTGCGTATGACAAAAAAGGCGAAGAAAATTGTGCTGCTTGTGGGTGGTGCGATTATTCTGATAGCTGCGGTTATTCTTGGAATCGGAATGATTCAAAAAAAGAAAGCGGCAGATGAAGCGCAAAAGGCAAAAAAAGAATATGCAGCGAATTTGAAAACAATTACATATACGATGCTTGATGCAAGTGGTATAGCGGAAGGTTGCGGAAATCTAATCAAGAGTGTTTGGTCTAATTCGATTTACGAAGAAAGTGACGAGGAGACAGATGAATATACAAAAGAGGATGGATATTTTGTATCGGATTTTAATGAGGCACTAGGTAATTTATTTGCAGACTCTGCATTTTCGAATAAGGTAAAGAGTGTATCGGAAAAACAGGATACCGTTAATTCACTGTTAAAAAAATTGAATAATCCTCCGCAGGAATATAAAGAGGCATATGATAAGATGAAAGAGTTTTATGATGCTTATATTACATTAAGCAATTTAGCAACAAGTCCTTCCGGAAACTTGCAGACTTATTCAAATTCATTTAGTGAGGCTGATACGAAAGTGATGAATTGTTATAAGGCGATGCAAGTATATCTGGAGGAATAGAGAAATGGATGAAGAGGTTAGAGATAGGCAATAAATTTTATAATCAAAAAACAAAGAAAAACTTCGAGAAGTCGAATGGTATATTTCGTTTTTCGTTGCGTTGTGCTCTACTTTGTGGTATTATATTTATCGTGACATAAGTGTTGTTGTTTATGTGGACAGGCTTGATAATAATATTGTGAGGTAGAGCATATGTCAGTTTCATATAACGGATTATGGAAACTGCTGATTGACAAAAAGATGAAGAAGAGTGACCTGATAAAAAGATTGGAGATTAGCAGTAGTACAATTGCAAAAATGACAAAGAATGAGGCTGTTTCTTTGCGGATACTAGAGAAGATTTGCAGGGAGTTGGACTGTGATTTCGGGGATATTGTTCACTATATGAAAGATGAGGAGGGTGAATAATTATGGAATACAGTGCAGGATTAACATCCAAATTGTTCTGGCTGCAGGAAGCCAGAAAGACAGCATCCTATATTGTGGAAGGTTTTAGCAAATCTGAGATTCGTGCAATTGCATGGGAGGAAAATATATATCAGGTAAGAGCAGAGTATCGTGCTTATGAGGTGCTGAATGGTACCTATCGCCGGATTTCTCTTTTGCCGATGGATGTACTGAAAGTATTTTTGTCTTGTGATATTGAGATGGCAAAAGTGTTGAATTTAATTTCTATACTGATGGATAATCGTTTGTTTTTCGAATTTATCTATGAAGTATATGACGTAAAACTAAGGATTGGTGAATTGGAGATTTCGGACCGGGATTTGAATGCGTTCTTCGCGGATAAAGCAATTCAAAGTGAAGTTGTTGCAAGATGGTCTGATACCGTGGTGAAAAAATTAAAACAGTGTTTTTGCCGTATGATGTATGAAGCAGGAATGCTAGAGAATAGTATGAAGCCTCGGACGATACGATCGATATATATTGATTACAGAACAGAAGAATTGTTGAAAAAGAACGGATTGGAAGTATATTTGAATGCAGTAAAGGGAGTGCGCTGATGGCAAAATTATCATTGGATGAAAGGCTGAATCAGATAGAAAAGAAAATATCAGATCAGAGCTTTCGCAATAACAAAGGCTTAGGTAACGAAGTCGGATATTATATATTTGATTATGATCCGAGACAAGAGCTCCATGTGAGAAATCATATACAGTATCTGAAGAACCGAATCAATGAGAGCAGCTTAGGGTTTCGTATCATAGAGATTGATCTGTTTCACTTGATGATTGAGGTACTGGAAGAAGAAGGATATTTGGAAGCTTTTTTTGATCTGGAGAGAGAGAATGGTTTCTTTGATATGGCAGACAGTTTAGTAGAAACATTGGGACTGGATGAGACCGATGAGAGAAATCTGATCATCAGCAAGATTGTGGAACACGATTTGACAGATGGTGTGGTTTTTCTTACCGGAGTTGGCAAGTGCCATCCGATAATTGCCAGTCACAATATCCTTAACAACCTGCATCAGGTGTTAGATAGTGTCCCGGTAGTGATGTTTTATCCGGGCGAATATAGTGGACAGGATCTGAAACTGTTTGGAACGATGGATTCGCGTAATTACTACAGAGCATTTCGGCTTGTGTAGAGAAAGGTATGGAGTGATATGCAGATAAAAAATATGTTTGAAAAGCAGATTGACCGTGATATCAAGGGAGTTATCAAAGTTGGTCAGTCAGATGAAGAAAATATTTATCAGGAATTGGATGAGTATGTTGTTACGAAAGAGTTGTTGAAACATTTTCGTGACTTTTTCGAGAATTATGAGAATGGCATTAACGGATATACAGATAAGATGGGGGTGTGGATTTCCGGTTTCTTTGGAAGCGGTAAATCACACTTTTTGAAGATTTTGTCATATCTGTTGAAAAACAGTGTCGTAGAGGGGAAACGTGCGATTGAATATTTTACGGATGGGAAAAAAATTGAAGATCCGATGCTGATTGCAAAGATGACCAATTCGGGTACAATCTCATCCGATGTTATGTTGTTTAATATTGATTCCAAAGGCTCTGCAAAAGTTGGCTCAGGAAAAGAAGCAATCGTGGAAGTTTTTATGAAAGTGTTCAATGAGATGCAGGGATATTGCGGTTCCATTCCTTATCTTGCCGAGTTTGAACGCCAGTTAGACGGTGAGGGCAGATTTGTGGAGTTCAAAGAAAAGTTTGAACAGATTGCAGGAGCACCATGGGAGAAGAAGAGACAGGCATTTGCTGTGATTCAGGATAAAGTAGTTAAGACATTAGTTGCGATGGATTTTATGAGTGAGGAGGCAGCACGAAACTGGTGTAAGAATGCGAAAGGTAATTATGATCTTAGCATTGAGAAGTTTGTCTCTTTGGTACAGGAGTATTGTGCAAAGAAGGGACCGAATCATCATGTAATCTTCCTTGTTGATGAGATTGGTCAGTATATTGCAGATGATACACAGCTTATGCTGAACCTTCAGACGATCGTAGAGGATTTGGGAACTGCCTGCCGTGGAAAAGCATGGGTTATTGTGACCAGCCAGGAGGATATTGACTCGATCACAAAGACAAAGGGGAATGACTTTTCTAAGATTCAGGGACGATTTGATACCAGACTTTCGTTATCGGCATCAAATGTAGATGAGGTTATCCGCAGACGTATTTTAGAGAAGAACGAAACTGCGAAACAGACACTTCGCCTGCTTTATGAGAAGAATGAGTCTATTATTAAGAACTTGATTACCTTTACGAAAGATACGGCGGATAAGAAGTTATATGCGGATAAAACTGATTTTGCAGAATGTTATCCGTTTATTCCATATCAATTTAATCTTCTTGGACAGGTGCTGACAGCAGTGCGTACCCACGGAGCGAGTGGAAAGCATTTATCCGATCAATCCAGATCTATGCTGGCACTTTTTCAGGAGTCGGCAATGCGTGTGATGGATCAGGAAGAAGGCGTATTGGTTCCATTTAGTTATTTCTACGATACGTTACATAAATTCATTGATCACCAGCACAGTCAAGTGATTTCTGATGCTGAGGACAATAGCAGACTGGAAGCATTTGATGTGGAACTTTTGAAGGTCCTTTTCATGATTAAGTATGTAAAGGAAATTAGAGCAAATGCAGACAACCTTACGACGCTGATGATTTCCAGTATCTATGACGAGCGTGTGGAAGTGCGTAAAAAAGTCGAGCAGTCATTGAAACGACTAATTGGCGAGACATTGGTACAGAAGAATGGTGAGATTTACATATTCTTGACGAATGAAGAACAGGAGATTAATAATGCGATTAATAACGAAATAGTAGAACCGGGTGAGGTTATCGGTGAAGCTTCCTCTGTGATTTTTGAGGGGATTTATGAACATAAAAAGTTTCGCTACAACAACCGTTATATGTTCCCGTTTAACCAAAAAGTAGATGAACATTTTTTTAGAGGAAATCAATCGAATAGTATTGGACTTATTGTGCTTACTCCGTATGGCGGTGAGTATACAGATGCAGCATTACGGTTGCTGTCAGCTTCGCAACAGTCGGTAATTCTTAAACTGCCAAATGATGAAACTTTTCTTCAGGAAATTCGTGACAGTATTAAGATATATAAGTATCTGAACAAAAATGCTTCCGGTGCACAGGATAACTTTGACAGTATCCGCCGTGCCAAGGAAGATGAACGACTGGAGAAAAAAGACCGCATCAAGATTTATATTGAGGAAGCATTAAAGAATGCAGATATTTATGTCAATGGAGATAAGGCGGCGATTAATGCAAAAGAGGCATCCGCAAGAATTGACGAAGCAATGCGCAAGTTAGTTGAGACACAGTATAACAAGCTGACTTATATGGAGACAGCACCGGAACTTTCGGATATTGCGCATGTTCTTCGCAATGATGGAGGTCAGATTACACTTGGCGTAGAAGACACGACACCGAATAAACTGGCATTGGAAGAAGTGCTGAATGTGATAGAACTAAATACTCAGAGACATATTAAAACTTCGTTGAAAGCCTTAATTGATAAGTTTGCAGCAGTGCCGTATGGCTTTGATCCGAGGGATGTACAGTGGTTGGTCGCAATGTTATTCAAACAGGGACGAATCTCTATGGTGCTTAACAGTCAGACATTATCACTGTTGTCAAACAGCCATGAGGAATTGGTAAAGTACATCACGAAGAGAGAGTATGTGGAGAAAGTATTGATTGATATCCGCGTGCGGGCAACCGATCGTCAGATTCGTTCGACAAAGGAAGTAATCAAAGATTATTTTGGTGGAAGTGTATCGAGTGAAGATGATGATGTACTTATGAAGGCGTTTAAGAACTTTGCAGAGAATAAGAAGCAGCTCTTTGATGACATTGTGGTGGAATATCGTATCAATCCGGATCTTCCATCAAAGGCACTGATAGAAAAAGCAAAGAAGAATTTGGAAGTGGTTATGAATATCACAGATTCTGTTGAGTTTTTTAAGACTGTAGATGAGATGCAGGACGATTTGTTAGACGATGCCGAAGATACCGCACCTGTATTTGATTTCTTCAGGGGTGAACAGAAAAAGATCTTTGAAAAGACACTGAAGTATCTCCGAATTTTTGACAAGAGTAAGACCTATGTCAGAGACCAGAAGGTATTGGCAGTTGTTGCCAATATGACAGAAATTGTTAAGAGCAGAAATCCGTACAGCCAGATACAGAAACTGCCGGAATTAAACGAACAGTTTGCAGATATTTATGTGGAATTAATGCAAAAAGAAGTTGAGCAGATGCAGCCAATTGTGGAGGCGGATTTTAAAATCGTACGTGATGTGTTGGCGAATAAGGATTTTTCGGATCAATTTACAAGTAAAGTGAATACAAGTTTTGGTGAATTATTGGAGAAGTTAAAATCCTCCAATGAGATTGCTGCTGTAAAAAATATTAAATTGGAAAGTGATGCATTAAAACTGCGATTTCTGGATGAGATTGAGGAATATGAACAGAGTCATCAACCGACAGAGCCAAGTGGTGAAGAGCATCTGGGAGAGGATTCCGGAACAGAAGGTGGAACCAGTGAGATGCCGACGCTAAAACCGCCTGCAGCACCGAAAAAGAAACGAAAGAATGTGTCCATCAGCAGTGTGGCAGGAGCGAGAACCTATTCTTTGGAGAATGAACAGGATATTGACCGGTTCCTGGCTGAAATGAAAGTAAAGCTGATGGAAGAATTGGAAGATGATACGATAATAACATTAAGTTAACGACATAGACCTGCGTAGAAATGGAGACTAGCATATGAATAAAGCGGCAATAAAGCGGTTTGCCATAGAGGCAAGAAACAAGTTAAGAAATTCTGTGACGGATAAGGCAGGAATGCTTGGTATTACTCCGGAAGAATGCAGTGATCCGGTTACAACAGGACCGGACTTTGAGGTATATCAGACAGCAGCCGGAACGGAAATAACTTTGAATAAATCACAGTGTGAGCTTCGCAAGAAATTGGTAGACAAGATTGCGGAGCGTGATTTTGATGCTGTGGTAGAAGAGGTGGCATATACCTGGTTTAACCGTATCTGTGCAATCCGTTTTATGGAAGTCAATGATTATCTTCCAAGCCGCGTGCGTGTGCTTTCTTCAGAAAAGGATGGAAAGAACGAGCCGGATCTTGTGACAATGGCACCAGATGTGGATCTTTCGTTTACCGAGGAAGAACGAGAGAAAATATATGATTTGAAGATGAAGGGAACGACCGCTGCCAGCGATGAATTGTTTCAGAAACTGTTTATCAAGCAGTGCAATGCCCTTCATGAGATCCTGCCGGAGCTTTTTGAAGAAACACAGGATTATACGGAATTACTGCTTGATATCTCCTATGCGAATAAGGATGATGTGATCTATATGCTGGTCAATCAGGAGGATGGTATTCCGGAGGCAGACTTCAATGTAACATCAGTCAATGAACAGGGAGAAGTAACCGGACAGGTGGAGATCATCGGATGGCTGTATCAGTATTACAATACAGAGTTAAAGGATGATACCTTTGCCAGGTTAAAGAAGAATATTAAGATTACCAAAGAGAGGATTCCTGCGGCTACCCAGCTTTTTACCCCAGACTGGATCGTCCGTTATATGGTGGAAAACTCTGTCGGAAGAATCTGGATCGATCATCTGCATGCACTAGATCCATCGGTCAATGAAAAAGAAACCGCCGAGAAATTTGGTTGGAAATATTATCTGCCGGAAGCAAAGCAGGAGGAGTCTGTCGATGTGAAACTGGCAGAGATACGCAGTAATTATAAAGATCTGAAACCGACGGACATTCTCTGCATTGATCCTTGCATGGGAAGCGGACATATCCTGATCGCTATGTTTGATGTACTGATGGATATCTATACCAGTACCGGATACAGTGAGAGAGAAGCAGCCTTTGAAATCGTAAAACATAATATTCATGGATTAGACATCGATCAGCGAGCTTACCAGCTTGCTTATTTTGCTATCATGATGAAAGGAAGAGGATATAATAGACGATTCTTCCGTGGCAGAGATGATGTGAAGCCAATGCCAAAGGTATATGCGATTGCAGAAAGTAATGATATCACAAGAGATCATCTGTCGCTCTTTGGACAGTCCATGGACACAAAGCAGAGAGAAACAGCAAAAGAGCAGATGGAATATCTGTTAGACACTTTCAAGGATGGAAGAGAGTATGGTTCAATCCTGAATGTGGAAGAATGTGACTGGAAGCTGTTGCAGGACTATGTGGAAGATCTGGATGCTGACGGACAGATCACATTTGAAAGCTATGGCAGTGAAGAGACACAGAAAAGTCTGAGATTGCTTATTAAAGTCGCAAAGAATCTGGGACAGAAGTATGATGCCGTGGTAACGAATCCACCGTATATGGGAGCGTCCGGAATGGGCGCAAAACTTTCTAAGTATGTCAAGGACAATTACGCAGACAGTAAGAGTGATCTGTTTGCTGTGTTTATTGAGAAGTGTGGACAGATGGCAAAAAAGAACGGATATCAGGCGATGATTACGCAGCATGCATGGATGTTCTTATCAAGCTTTGAAAAACTGAGAAGTAAATTATTAATGCTTGATACTGTAAATATGGCACATTTGGGGGCGAGAGCTTTCGAAGAAATTGGTGGCGAAGTAGTACAGACCACCGGTTTTGTGATGCGAAAAAGCAGAGAAAACGGATATAAAGGGGTATATTGTCGCTTGATTGAACCAACCTCTCAAAAGGGAAAAGAAGACATGTTCCTTGCAGGTGACAATCAATATGAAGCGGTTCAAGATAATTTTGAAAAAATTTCGGGAAGTCCTGTGGCATATTGGGTGAGTAAAAATATCATTAAGTGTTTTGGACATAAAACACTTAATGATATAGCATATCCTAGACAAGGATTAGCAACAGGTAATAATGCGAAATTTCTTAAATATTGGTATGAATTAAATTATAATGATATCAGTTTTAATTCGATTTCATTAAAAGATTTTTTTGGAACTGGATGTAAATACGTTCCTTATAATAAGGGTGGTGCATATAGAAAGTGGTGTGCAAGCATGGAGTTTGTTATTAGATTTGATGAAGAAAATTATAGTATTTTACAGAATGTTGGGAATCATTTGCCATCAAAGGAGTTTTATTTTCGTGAAAGTGTAACATGGTCAAAAGTGACTTCGAGTGGTTTTTCAATGAGATATATTCCAGTAGGTTCGGTTTTTGATGTCGCTGGATGTTCTATTTTTGCTAATCAACATTTGAAATACATTTTAGCATTTTCGAATTCTGTAGTAATGCAACAGCTAATGCAAGTGTTAAGCCAAACACTTAACTATGAGGTTGGGAGTGTGAAATCAATTCCGATTATTTTGTCAAAAATAGAAAATGTGGAGAGAATAACAGAACGGAATATTAGGTTATCAAAACAGGAACTTGATTCATTTGAGTTATCAAAGGATTTTGCTATCCATCCGTTGATTTTACATATTCGAGGCAACGGGAATATAGAGAATATAAAAAATGAAACAGACAACTTACCACAAAGGTTGTCAATTGAAGCATGTTTTGACACTTGGCAAGAGCTATGTGATAATCGTTTTGCTCAACTGAAAGCCAACGAAGAGGAACTTAACCGTATCTTTATTGCTATTTATGGGTTACAGGATGAATTGACTCCGGAGGTCGAGGATAAAGATGTTACAGTACGAAAGGCTGATTTAGGCAGAGACATTCGCAGTTTCATCTCCTATGCGGTTGGCTGTATGTTTGGGCGTTATTCTCTTGACAAGGACGGATTAATGGTTGCAGGACAACCATTTGAGTCAGTCTATTTTGAAGCAGCAGCTCCGAGAGCGGGTACAGGAGTAGCTGGTGCACCGGGAGATTATGTACCGATAGGCGAATTTTATATCAAAACAGAGGATGGTACGAAACAATGCACCTACAATCCGGATCGTGACAACATTATTCCGATCACTGATGAGGAATATTTCTCCGATGATATTGTTGGAAGATTTGTGGAGTTTGTGGAAACGGTGTACGGAAAGGATACACTGGAAGAAAATCTTGATTTTATTGCACAGGCACTTGGCAACAAAGGAAATTCTTCTCGTGAAGTGATTCGCAATTACTTTATCAAGGATTTTTATAAGGATCATTTGAAGGTATATCAGAAGCGACCGATTTACTGGCTGTTTGACAGTGGGAAACAGAATGGCTTCAAGGCTCTGATCTATATGCACCGCTATGATGCAGATACGGTAGGAAGGGTGCGTACGGATTATCTTCACCGGGCACAGAACTATGTGGAAACAGCGATGAAGAGTGCAGAGTACACGATTGAGAATACAAGCGTTGCATCTGAGAAGTCTAAGGCAATGAAAGCAGTATCGAAGTATACGAAGCAGTTGGCTGAGATGCAGACATACGATCAGGCAATTGCCCATGTGGCGAACCAAAGGATTGGGATTGATCTGGACGATGGCGTCAAGGTCAACTATGCGAAATTCCAAGGTGTGGAAGTAGCACAGGAAGGCAAGAAAGCATTAAAAGTGGATTTGTTGGCAAAGATATAAAAGAAAGGATTAGGTGAAATAGAAATATGAAAATTAAAAAATTAACACTAAAAAATTTTATGGCTTTTGAGAAAACTGAAATAAATTGGTCGGATAATATTAACATTATTTGCGGAGAAAACAGTACTGGCAAAACAACACTTTTGAAAGTGATGTATTCTTTGATAAAGCCACTTAGTAATGTAGGCAAAGATAATCTGACAAAGGAGATGGAAGAACAGATTTTAGTTAAAAAAATTCAAGGCGTGTTTCGACCGGATGAATTGAAAATTGGTAGGCTGGTAAGCCGCAAACAGGGAAGCAATCGAACGGATTTTTCTGTTGAATTAGAGAAGAAACAAAAAATCTCGGTTGGATTTGGAAACAGGCAGGAAAATCATGCGGATGTTTCTATTGAGCGTGATGAAAAAACAAAAAAGTATGATGTTATATATATTCCTACAAAAGAAATGATTTCTACAGTAGAGCATTTCGTATCACTATATGACGAATATCATATAGACTTTGAAGAAATGTATTATGATCTTGCAAAGTTATTAGATAGACCACTTTCAAAAGGTCCTAACACTACGGAACAGAATCAGGTGTTAAGTAATTTGGAAGATATCATGAAAGGACAAATTGTCCAGAAGAACAAGAAATTCTATTTCAAAATAAAAGGTGAGGGTGAATTTGAGATGGGATTACTTTCAGATGGATATAGAAAGTTGTCCATGATTATATATATGATTCTTTCTGGAAGCTTGAATAAAAATACTATCTTATTTTGGGATGAACCAGAAACCAATATGAACCCTAAAATGATTCGCCCGATTGTGCAGGTAATGGTAGCCTTAGCTCAGATGGGAGTGCAGATTTTTGTTTCCACACATGATTATTTTATCCAGCAGGAATTTAATATGGTAGCCTCATACACTGAGCTAAATCCAAAAAAACTGGATATCAAGTTTATTTCATTATTTAGAGATGAAAAAACGAGGGACGTGCACTATGAGATGAAAAATTCAGTGTCTGATTTGGAACATAATGCAATCATGCAGGAGTTTGATGCAATGTACGATAGAGAACAGGGGATTATTTATGGAGAATAATATTAAGGAAGAGAGCAGATTAAAGTTTCAGTTTGCAGAAAATGATACAGTGATAAAATTCGATGATACAAAATTTTATCGAGACTACTTTAACAAATTGCCAGAGGCAAAAGGTGTTGATTTTATTTCTGTTGCTAAAGATAAGATCGCATTTATAGAAGTAAAAAATTGTACTGGAGATGAGGGTAACAATCGGTGGAGAATTGTTCCTGATAACCGAAAACGCAATACAACTCATACAACCGTTAACGTGGAAGGACGCGACAGTTTGGATATTGAAATGGCACAGAAAACAGCAATGACAGTAGCAGCTTTGGTTGGAGCAAAATCCTTTGGAAACACAAAAGGGTGTTTGAATGAATTAAAGGAATATATTCAATTTCTGTCAGGAAATAGTTTTTCAAATGCTTCAAAAAAGAAATATGTAATTTTATTTCTGGAAGGTGATTTTGGTACAAAAACACGAACTAAAAAGATGATTATGAAAGACTTACAGGACAGCATGAACAAAAAACTCCGATGGATTAATTGCAGAGTGTCTGTTGTTGATTCAGATACATATGATTCGAGAATATTTCAGATTGTAAGGTGAGATTTGTTATAGGTGATGGTGTCAAGGAGCAACTTGTGCAGACGGTCTGCACAAATTCATATAGAAACTGAAAATATAGACTTGTTGGCAAAGATATAATAAAATTAACCCAGGAGGTGTGAATAATGCGATTGCAAGAACTTTCATTGAAAAACTTTAGAGCAATAGATACTGCGGATATTAAATTAGATGGGAAAAGTACCGTTATTTTTGGAATTAACGGAACGGGTAAATCAAGTATTTTACGTTCTATTAATCTTCTTTTTGCAAACATTATTAATCAGGTTGTTAATAGAAAAGAATTAAAACAAAACTATGCAATACAACTGGAAGACATCATGTTTGGCAGAAAGGAGACTAATTTACATGCGGATATTGATTTTGACGGGGAAATCTTTGGATATTCACGTGGAATGATTAGAAATACCGGAAGAAAAACGGATGACAAAAAATCGTTGGATAAAATTGCAGCTATATTTCATGAGAAATATGTTAGTGATGAAGAACAGAAAGATATCCCAATTTTTGCAAATTACGGGACAAATCGGTTGGTGTTGGATATTCCGTTGCGGATTCGAACACATCATACATTTGATATCTATTCTGCATTTGAAAAAGCAATTGAAAATAAAATTGATTTTCGAACTTTTTTTGAATGGTATCGTGATCAGGAAGACTTTGAAAACGAGACAAAGATTGAAACAGGGGATCTTTTTTATAAAGATAATGCTTTACTTGCTGTTAGAAGAGCGATTCTTGCAATGCTGGATGATTGTTCCAATCTTCGTGTGGTGAGAAAACCGCGGTTAGAAATGAAAATAGATAAACAAAACATGAGCTTAAATGTGTCACAAATGTCGGATGGAGAAAAATGCACATTGGCTTTATTTGGAGATTTGGCACGTAGACTTACATTAGCTAACCCGAATAAACAGGATCCTTTATTGGGGGATGGAATTGTGTTGATTGATGAAGTAGAGCTTCACATGCACCCTTCATGGCAGAGAAAGGTGTTATCTACACTAAGAGAGACATTTCCCAATATTCAATTTATAATTACGACACATTCGCCGATTGTGCTGAGTGAGGCAGATGAGAACTATAACCTTTTCTTTGTTGATAATAAAGATGGCAAGTTTTCTATTCAAAAAAGTCAGCAGTTAAATGGGTATGATGCAAATGCAGTATTGGAACAGTTTATGGGAACCCGTTCTATGAACGTGAAAATGCAGCAATTTATCAATTCAATATACCAAGATATTGATCAACGGGAATATGAGCGAGCCAAAGATAAAATAAATAAACTTGCAGATTTAACGAGTGAAAAACATGGGGATGTGATTATGGCAAGAATGGAGTTAAAGAGGAGGATGCATGTATGATATATATTGAGAAAGGGGAAGAACCCCGATTTTTGTCAGAATTTAAACGGAAAAATCCAGGAAAAACATATGATTCAAAAGAGTTTCAAACATATCGTAGTGAACTGACGGAAGTGCTTATGAAAGAACAACGGGGAATTTGTGCATATTGTTGTGGTAGAATTAAACCCGGAAAAGTTCATAACGAGCATATAGAGCCAAGACATCCTGGAAAATATGAGAGCAAACGTTCCTTAGATTATACAAATCTAGTGGCAAGCTGTAATACAGCAGGAACTTGCGGAACGAAGAAGGATAATGATTATGATGAGACTCAGTTTGTGTCACCATTGAATCCGGAATGTGAAGATAAGTTTACATATTATCCCAATGGAACAATAGAGGGAGATGAGTATACGATTGGATTGCTAAATTTGAATGATTACGAATTACGAGATGCAAGAAGGGCAACATATAAAAAACTGCAGGAGCTGACGCATGATGAAATTGAGACATACTACATCAATAATGGACAAGAAGAATATCCTGCTTATTTTAATGTGATTAAGTGGTATTTAAAAACATTGTAACTTGTGCAGACGGTCTGCACAAATTCATGTAGAAGGTGAAAAGATGGACTTACAAAATATACAAGAACAATTAAATACTGAATTTGCAAAGGCGGATGTTCGCATCATGTTCTGGTTTGACGACAAGGGAGATTATGAGGAAGAAGTATCGGAAATACAATTAGACACTGCTAAACTGCATATTTTAGACGGAGAGAACTGGCTGTATTCTAAGTGGCTGTTAAATGAATCGGATCCGGAAGGAAAATATCTGGTGTATGCTCCATTTGCAAGACCAAGTGACAGTGAGAATCCGCTTGCCGATATGTATTACTATTCTACACCGTATTATACGGATCGGGTGTCACAGATGTCGCAGGAGATTGGAATAGACACCAAATACAAAGAGCATTTGGCAGGATATGGTTCATTCTGGAGAAGTACCGTTCGCATTGAGAAGTTTAAGGCATTGAATATTGACCATTACAATGCCGAAACGATTGATATTGGATTGCTGGCGGTTCTTACGGATGTGAAAACGCCTAGTTTTGAAGAGATTGTAAAGAAGCTGATCTTGACAGATGCAGAAGAATATGTCAAGACAATTACAAATTTCGGCTTAATAGAAAAATTTTGGGAGCTCTGCAAGAAATATTTTGGATATAACGCTGATGGAAACATTGCAGAACCGTCTATAGAGAATTTGGCAATGTCATTTGTTGTGACCTATGCCGCAGCGACATTGCAGACAGCAGTACCAAAGAATTTGAAACCATATATTGTGAAAAAGAGAAATGACGCTGTTGTTTTTGTAAGAAATATTATGGACAACATATCGTGTAGAGAAGCATATGATGCGTTGTCATTGCACACAGACAAAACATTGCGAATTTCTAAAAATATTCGTGAGGCTTGGAATAAAGACGCTGGTGTGCTGACAAATGTAATGGCTTGCGATGCATTTGCTGAGTTGGATCAGATGCTGTTAGAGTGGATGGTAGATAAGCTGGATAACGAGATTCTGGACGAACAGATTGATGGATTGGATATTGCTCGTATTGCAGATCGGCGAATGATGAAAGCCTGTCATTATAGTAACGTTTTTGCACAGGAATATCAGGCGATGAAATATGCGTACTTACTGATGAAGGGAATCCGGGATATGGAGATACCCTCGGATCCGGTTTTGCTGCTTCAGAAATATCAGGATGATCTGTATCAGATAGATTCGTATTACCGTTGGTTTTATCGTGCGTTTGATCAGATTGAAGAGAACGAAAAGTATATGCAGGTAAGAGAGCGGATAGAGAATATTTATGCCAATGATTATCTGCTTCAGATGGTTCCAAAGTGGAATGCTGTTTTTGATGAACAGGCAGAGAGTGCATTAGGTCAGTGTGGACTGGTTAGACAGGACCGTTTCTTCAGCCACTATCTGCATGCCTATGATGGTAAGGAGCGAATCATTGTCATTATTTCGGATGCTTTGCGATATGAATGTGCGAAAGAGTTAATGACGAAACTGGATATGGACGAGAAGTGCCAGGCATCCATAGAAGGGATGGTTGGTGTATTGCCGTCTGTTACTTCTATGGGAATGGCAAGTCTGCTGCCACATAAAGAAATGAATGTAGATGAACATATGAATGTGACGGTAGATGGACTAAGCTGCGTCGACACGTCATCACGGGATAAAATACTGAAAGCAAAGAATCCAGACAATATCGCAATCCAATTTGATGAGGTAGCCAATGATTTTAAGATCTTGCAAGAGAAAAATATTGTGTATATCTATCATAATCAGGTAGATGCCAGAGGAGATAAGCCTGCTAGTGAAAATGAGGTGTTTAATGCATGCGAGGAAGCGATTGAAGAAATTTATCATCTGATAAGACAATTGACAAATAGAATATCTGCCACCAAGTTTATTATAACAGCAGATCACGGCTTCTTATATCGTCGGGACAAACTGCAGGAATTTGACAAGGTGTCGTATGACAAAGAAACGTGTACTTATTCCAATAAACGGTTTTTACTTACGAAACAGAAGGTGACTGCACAGGGCATTATTTCCAGAGAACTAGCTTATTTGAATGAGTTGAATACCGGATATGTTGCAGTTCCGTTAGGTGCTGATATTTTCAAAGAGCCGGGCGGAGGTCAGAACTATGTGCATGGTGGTTCGTCATTGCAGGAAATGCTTGTTCCGGTGATTGAAGTAAAGACAGCCAAAGGAAAGCAGGCATACGATTTTGTTGATGTGATACTTACATCCGTATCAAGAAAGGTAACGAATCTTCGGACATACTTTGATTTTATTCAGACAGAAAAGGTAACAGATGTGATGAAAGGAATGAATATTATCGCTTACTTTGAGTCTGAGGATGGTGAAAAAATATCCTATGATGTACCGATTATTGCGGACAGCAAAAGTGATGCTCCGGAAGATCGAACCTTCCATGAGAAATTTACATTCAAGTCGAAGAAGTATCTGACGCAGGATAAGTATTATCTTGTCATGGTAGATGCAAACGATACGAATAATGAATTGCATCGGTATGAATTTACGGTGGATATTGCATTTGTGGATGATTTTGGATTTTAAAGGTGAGTAGGTAAAAGGAGGTTTTGATGAATATACCAATTAGAAAGATTATAAATATTTTCTTGCTGCTATTATTTGTAATTTGTGCAGTATTAATAATAAAGTGGAGCAGTGTGCCATTCATCACTGAAGCTTTGGATTGCAGGATATTTAGTAAGCCTGAAAATATAGATGAAGTTTTGTTAGGCATTGTAACTGGATACAGTACAGGGTATGTAATATATGTATTAACTGTGTTGTTGCCAGATTATATTCAGAGAAGTCCAATGAAAAAACAATGTGTAATAGAGTTGCACGAAATATATTCAAAAAGTGTTGGTACATTGTTATTGATGTATAAGAGTGTTCTTACAGAAAAAGAATGGGAAAAAATTGATGCTATGGATGATTTAGATGCATTAGATTCTGCTTTTTATGAAAAAATAAGAAAATTTGATATGTATGCGGACGCATATACATTGTATCATTTTAAAGATGGTAAGGCTATGATGTGGTGTGATTATTGGGAAAAACTTGCAGATTATTTTCAGAATGATAGTGTACAAATTTTTCTTCGATACCATGCTTATTTGGATGATAACATGATTAAGGTCGTAGTAAATATTAAGAATAATGTATTTTTGGGCATGATGACGGGAAATACAATAGGAGTTAACCAGATTATCAAGGGGAAAGATGGATACAAATATTTTGATGCCGTTTCTGTATCTGATTATTTTAATAGTACTGATAGAGCAACACCTATTTTCATGAATGAATACAATTTAAAACAATTAAAGGAGTATGTTGCTTTATTGAGAGAAATGCGGAAAATAATATATTCAATGAATAAAAAGGAAAAACAAAGACCTGCTTTTTATTTAGAACGATTGAAAGATAAAAAAACAGGAAAATGTGCATCTGCAATTACAACAGTAGTAGATGCTGAAAAATAGGAGGCTGACATGGACGAGTTAAATGAACGAAACGCTACATCATCTACTGACGACAGACGGGAAGAAATCAAGCAAAAATTGCGCCAGTATTATGATGGACGAATTGTAAGAAAAGATCTGACCAAATCAATCAAGGAAGGGGCAAATGTTCCAGTTTATGTATTGGAATATTTACTCGGTCAGTATTGCAATTCAGATGATGAGGAGATTATTCAAGAGGGACTGGATAATGTGAAACGAATTTTGAGGGATAATTATGTGCGCCCGGATGAGGCACAGAAGATATTATCTCTTCTTCGTGAGCGCGGAAGTTATACCGTGATTGACCGAATTACGGTTGTGCTGAATACCAAAGAGGATCGTTACGAGGCGGCTTTTTCTAACCTTGGAATAGAAGATATACCGATTCATCCGGACTATGTGAAAGATTATGATCGTCTTCTTTGTGGCGGTATATGGTGCATCCTGCAGCTGGAATATGAGTTTATTGAAGAGGACAAGAAGAATACACAGCCGATTCGTATTCGTAAATTGACACCAATTCAGATGCCTCATGTTGATATGAATGAGGTTCGCAATGGAAGGAAAGCGTTTACGAAGGAAGAGTGGATGGATGTGCTGCTTCGTTCTACCGGATTGGAGCCGGACAAGTTTAGTGACAGGGCAAAGTGGCTTTTAGTTGCACGTATGATTCCTTTAGTAGAGAATAATTTTAATCTCTGCGAGTTAGGACCAAGATCTACCGGTAAGTCATATATATATGAGCAGATTTCGCCGAATAGTATTTTGGTTGCCGGTGGACAGACAACGGTTGCTAATCTTTTCTATAATATGTCAAGTCATACGGTTGGATTAGTTGGTATGTGGGATTGTGTGGCATTTGATGAGGTTGCCGGTATTAAGTTTAAGGACAAAGATGGTGTCCAGATTATGAAAGGATACATGGCATCGGGTGCGTTCTCCCGCGGTAAGGCAGAGATTACAGCAAAGGCATCTATGGTCTTTGTTGGTAATATTAATCAAAGTGTGGACACGCTGCTAAAGACCTCCAGCTTATTTGATCCGTTCCCACCGGAGATGGGGACAGATACAGCGTTCCTTGATCGCATGCACTGCTATATCCCGGGATGGGAAATACCAAAGTACAGACCGGAGTCCTTTACGAATGATTATGGATTCATTACCGATTATCTGTCTGAATTTATGAGGGAACTGCGTAAGGATTCGTATAGCAATATTGTGGACAAGTATTTCAGATTAGGAAACAATCTGAATCAGCGTGATACGATTGCTGTTCGTAAAATGATTTCCGGTTTTATTAAACTGTTATATCCGGATGGAGAGGCAAGCAAAGAAGAAGTAAGAGAGATTGTCGAAATTTCATTGGAGCTACGCCGCCGAGTCAAGGAACAGTTGAAAAAAATTGGTGGTATGGAGTTTTACGATGTGAATTTTTCATACATAGATAACGAAAGCTTTGATGAGCATTATGTTGGTGTGCCGGAACAGGGTGCGGGAAAATTGATTCCGGAAGGTATGGATAAACCGGGAAGTTTGTATACGGTATCAAAGTCTAAGACAGGTATGATTGGCTGTTATCATCTGGAAACACAGATGATGCCGGGAAATGGGAAATTGACTTGTACCGGTATTGGTTCAGGAAAAGAGCCAAAAGAAGCAACCAATACAGCGTTTAATTATTTAAAAGCAAATGGAAATGCAATTTCCGGACAGATTAGTACAACAACCAAAGATTATATTATTAATTATCAGGATATGCAGGGCATTGGTATGACAGGCAATCTTGCACTTCCGACGTTGATTGCAATTTCGTCGGCAGCACTGAATAAGCCGTTGGTAAGCAGTATGGTAGTGCTTGGTGAGATTAGTATTGGTGGTACTTTAATCAAAGTAGAAGAACTGGCGAGTACCTTACAGGTTTGTTTAGACAGTGGTGCGAAGAAGGTGTTATTGCCAATGACATCGGCAGCAGATCTGGGAACGGTGCCATCAGACCTTGTGGGCGCATTTAGTCTGATATTTTATTCTTCTCCGGAAGAGGCTGTCTATAAGGCATTGGGGGTTGAGTAAGTGATTACAGATAAAGGGAAAAGAAGGTGAGTGGAATGTTCGAGCAGGACTTTGAACAGTTATTACGGCAGTATGAAACAGCGTTGGATGATAAGAAAAAATTTACAGCATTAGTGAAGGACTTATTTCCAGATCAGGCGAAAACGGTAAACTTATTACTTATGGCATATAATATGGGGATTGCTCAGGACATTCAAGGGGCTGTAAGAATCAATAATACCTTTGCTTTTCGATATGTAAAGCAGCTTATGGATGATTTTGGTCTTAGCCGGGTAAATGCAGATTGGATCGTGTCGATATGGTGTCAGTGCTATGGAGAAAAGGTCTTAGGTAAAAAGTGTGATATTACGGTGCAGAAAGAAGGAGTTGGACCGGCAATCCAAGAATCCGTGAAATTAGATGGCAGACAATACGGTGATTTGTTTGACTATGTCAAAGGTACAGATGGAAAAGGTCTTGTAGTAGATGGATTTCATGGAGAGAAGAAAGATACTATTATTTTTCAGAATGCATGCAATAATATACCGGTGGTTGGAATTGCAGAGAAAAGTTTTTTTGAAGTGGAAGTGAAAGAAGCAATTGTAACAGAAGGGATTGCCTACATAGGGAAGGAAGCATTTAAGGATTGTGACAGATTACATCAAGTAATTCTTCCAAGCAGTATGAAAGAAATTGGTGAGTCTGCATTTGCAGGATGTTCTTCGTTAAAGTCTATTGCACTTCCGAAAAAATTAGGTAAAATAGAATCAGGAGCTTTTAGAAATACAGGCTTAAAGAGTTTAGAAATACCTAAAAGTATGTACTGGATTGGAAAAGAAATGTTGGCCGGATGTAAGCAGTTAGAACAGATTACGATACCGGATAATATTGATAGTATACCGGAAGGATTATTAGAAGGCTGCACTTCATTAAGTAAAATATATTTACATGATCAGTTAAGGAAAATTGGAGATCGAGCATTTGCCGGATGCAGCAGCTTGATTTTACTTGTTATTCCGGACAGCGTAACTTCTATAGGCGTTGATGCATTTGCTGATATGGACAAGCAGTTTATTATACAATGTAGTTTTGGCTCATATGCAGAAGAATATGCTAGAAAACATCATATCAAATATCAGCTTGTGTAATGTCGCCACAGATGCGACATATGGTGGATGAAATTATAGTATTTTTGTATGGGAAGGGGTGAAAAGCATGGGATTTTTTGATGGGTTATTTGGAATGAAGAATAAAATTCCAAAGATTATATCAATATTGCCGTTAGCCGCTAAACAGGAGATACAAGCAGGAAGACTGCCGGTATTGAATACGGATAAATTGTTCCTTAAGCAAGGCGAAAAGATTCATTATATTGACAAGGCAATCAATTTAGAAATCAAAACGGTGAAGCAGTATCGGCATGTGGGGCACAGTACGCCGGGATTATTGAAAGGTAATCGTTGGAATGTTGGAGTGGCAAAGCCTATTGAGCATACAGAGTTAAAATCTCATCCGGGAATTTTATATGTTACAAATCAAAGAATTGTATTTCAAGCGTCGGAGTGGGGATTTGATAAGATGTACCGATATTTGACGGCAGTGACACCTTATGTAGATGGGTGTGAGATACAGTTTGGAAATAAATCCTACAATATCATTGTGGCAGACGGTAATCTGCTAAATAAGGTATTGCAATTGGTTCAGCAAAGGAGGCAGATACCGTGATGGATGGACAGTTAAAGAATGGAACAATACTTACATCAGAATGTGGAAATAAGTACAAAGTGTCCTGTTTGTTAGGTGCAGGTGGACAGGGTGAAGTATATGATGTGGTATGTGATGGACAGCATTATGCTTTGAAATGGTATTTTAAGGGGAGCGCGACACAAAGACAGAAAAAAATATTGGAAACGATTATCACCAAGGGCTCTCCGGATGATTCTTTTCTTTGGCCGATGGAGTTGATTGTTCCTGAGAGAGATGAACTATTTGGCTATATCATGCCACTTCGTCCTAAGAATTACAAAAGTATAGTGGATCTTATGAAGAAGCGAGTGAATCCTTCTTTTTATAGTTTATGTAAGACGGCATTTAATCTGACAAGAGGGTATCAGAAGCTGCATGCGATGGGAGCAAAGTATCAGGATATATCATTTGGTAACTTGTTTTTTGATCCTGATAATGGGGATGTATTGATCTGCGATAATGATAATGTTTCATTTGATGACAGTAAGCCTGGCGGTGTTCTGGGTACTCCGGGATTTATGGCACCGGAGGTTGTCAGAGGGGAGAAAAGACCGTCTAGAGACACCGATCGTTATTCGTTAGCTGTATTGCTATTTTATCTTTTTATGGTGAATCATCCGTTAGAGGGCAAATTGGAAGCAAGTATAAAGTGTATGGATATGGCGGCAAGAGTGAAATTGTACGGGACAGATCCGGTATTTATTTTTGATCCAGATAATAAGACAAATCGTCCGGTAAAAGGTATTCATGATAACGCCAATATTTATTGGCCGTTATATCCGGAAAAACTTCGACAGATGTTTACAAAGTCATTTACAGAAGGATTGACAAGTCCGAGCAAGCGTATTACAGAGCCGGAGTGGATGCGGATGTTCTCAAATATGATGAGTGGCATGATACAGTGTGAATGCGGTGCATGGAACTTTTATGATGAGGATTTGGAGAAAAAGGGGGCTGCACATATTTGCTGGAATTGCCAGAAGGCATTAAAGATTCCTACCAAATTGGTCATTGGAAAGAATCGGGTTCTGCTTAATCAGAATACAAAGTTATTGCATCATCATGTATATGATGATCTGGATATTGATACAGTGGTGGGTTCGGTTGTGCAAAATCCTAAGAATCCGGCTGTATGGGGGATTCGTAATGAGGACACAGCAAATTGGACCTATGAAAAAGCAGATGGAACACAGATTCCGGTAGAAATTGGACGTACAGCAGGCATTGCTCCGGGTGTAAAGATTTTATTCCCAGAGTCTGCCGGCGAATTTAAGTAGATAACGAGGAGGAAGTAACAATGGAAAATTTACAAAGACCAGGTGGGGAGTTAGCAACAAGACCAATTCATTTTTTCTGGATGGTAGACTGTTCGGGTTCTATGTATGGCGAAAAGATAGGGATTGTAAACAATACAATTCAGGAATGTATCCCGCAGATGCGCTCTGCAGCTGAGAACAACCCGAATGCTCAATTGATGATTCGAGCATTGCAGTTTTCGACCGGAGCATCATGGATTACAACGAATCCAATACCGGTAGAAGATTACAGTTGGGAAACAATGGATGCCGAAGGATTAACTTCACTGGGAAAAGCATTTGATTTGTTAGCGGCACAGCTTAGTATTCCACCTATGCCAGAGAGGGCATTACCGCCTGTTGTGATACTGCTGTCAGATGGACAGCCGACGGATGATTATAAAGAAAGTTTGGAGGCTCTGAAAAAACTTCCATGGTTTAGAAAAGCGGTTAAGATTGCTATTTCAATCGGACAGGATGCAGATGACGATGTGTTATTGGAGTTTGCAGGGAATAAGGAACTGGTACTGCAGGCAAACAATGCTACAGCATTAGCTAAGATGATCAAATGGGCATCTACAACAGCATCCATGGTTTCTGCGCCATCCAGCAAGCCGATGAATGTCAGTGTTCCGGCAGTGGCATCTGGTGCGGTCGATGATGATCCGTTTGCACCAGCCAATAATGGAGCACCATTAGTTCTTGATATGAGCAATATTCCTGATCCAGATGATTTTGATGAAGGAGCAGTTTGGTAAAGGAGGGGCTTAGATGAAACGCTATATTTGTAGTGAAGTAGTAAAAGGTGCTACTCATAGGCGGAATGGATTGCCTTGCCAGGACAATAAAAAAATCATAGAAATTTCGGACCAGATAGCAATATTGGCTGTCGCAGACGGGCATGGCAGTGAAAAGTGTACTAGAAGCGACAGAGGCTCTTTGATTGCGGTAAATACTTTCTGCACAGTAATGAAAAATTATTTGCTCAATTATGGAAAAGAAAAGGATGGTCTTACGAATCTGGTAACATTTCTGAACAGAGAAGGAGATATGCGCTTCGCACAGGACATATGTGAGGAGTGGCAGACAAGAGTAAAACAATCCTATTATAAGAATAAGGCAGAGAATGTTAAGGACGATAATGGCAATACGGACTGGAAGAAAGTATATTCTCTGTATGGTACGACCTTACTGGGAATGCTGATTACAGATACCTTTGTATTCTCATTTCAGATAGGTGATGGCGACATCAACTATATTACAGGTGATGAAATTTCTCCATTGGTAGAGCCGGAGAAGTTCCTTGGCACAGAGACACATTCTTTATCCAAACTGGATGCATGGAGAAAATCAGTAGCATCCGTAAGAAGAAAGAATGCATCAGATGATGTTCCATATATGTATATGCTTTCGACAGATGGATTTTCTAACAGTTTTGTGAACGAAGAGGAATTTCATAAAACCTGCAGAGAGTATTACAAAATGATTGGTGAGCATGCATACGAGGCAGTAAGAGATAATCTTGAAAAGTGGCTCAAGGAGACAAGTGAGCTTGGATGTGGTGATGATATCACTGTGGTAATTGCATATTTTTTGTAGAATATAGGAAGGTGAGGTGCATAGCATGAGATATATGAATGAAAATAATACAGACGATTATTATAAAATACTGTATAAAGCAAGATATTATTATACGCAGATGAAGGTGATGTCACCAGCAAGATTCTATAAATTAATAAAAAAACTCGAAGATGTACGCTGGAATGGTTCGATTATACAACCAGTACAATTTAAATATTATTTTCCAAGTTATGCATTGATGGAAAAAGAGCAGTTTCAATACTATATTTATTGGAGAACACATGCATTGGAAGGGAGTGTTATGCCTTGTGATGCATCCTATTTTTATGTGTTTATTTATGAACTTTTAACGGGGGTACATGCTTCAAGCAAGGAAGGTATTTATCATCTTTTGATTAACACATTTAAGGAATACAGAAATTTTGATAGGAAGGTAGAAAAATATTTAATTCCTTGGATTTTAGAGTATTGTATTATCAATGGGATGTTCATTGAAAAAAAGAAAGAATTAGATGAACTTGCAAGTGGAAATTTTGAAATATGGAATCAAGACTATAAAATACTGAACAATGATTACAACAATTGTTTTGATGCAGTTATGAGATCGTCAGCATACAAATTAGATAAAAAAAGTAATTTTTATTTGAGTAGAAAAGATGCCAGAATTATTGACGAGATATTTGACAAAGCATTTTATGCAATTAATGACTGCATGAAAGCACATAATCTGATTCTGTCAGAGTTTATTGTTGGTAAAAAAAGTAAAGTAAGATGGAGAATATATCAATCTACGCCATGGGAAGGAAAACTATTCTTGTTTACGGATAGGATACAATATCAACACTCGTTTAATTTTGCTGGTGTGAACTACGAATATAATCCAAAAGAACATACATGGAATAAGGATGCAATTTCAAAAGAGGGAAAGATTTCCGGAGGACAAATGGTATTTGGAAGGATTTATCTATATCATAATGGAGAATTTATTGCATATTTAGTAAAAGTAATTGAAAATATTTGCAGAAAGAAAGCTGAGTATAAAAGGGCTTTGAAACCCAATTATACAAAAGAATATGGAACCTTACGACTTAATGAGCTAGTGCGATCCGGAGAAATAGAGCGAATTGTTGAAGATGTAATAGATACATATATACATGAAACAGGATTTGTGTTTGAAGAAATTCCAGTACCTACACCAAAGGTGATACCAAAGAAAGAGGAGATTAAGGAAAAAACAGAAACTAAAATTTTACCATATTATAAGACGGTTAATAAAGTGATTGAAAACTATGATAAACAGTATTTAGATTATGAAGTTGATGTTCATTCATATATACAAGGAATAAAGATAGACGATAGAAAGGTTCTTGATTATTCAGAACCGAATACAAATATTACTAAATTTAAGAAAAATATGAAGGAATATGCTGATTTGTTAGGCAAGATAAAACCATATGAAGGAAACTATGAAGAGGATGGAATGATTCTTTATAATTTCTTGAATGGTAATGAGGTTAGGGAATTTGTGTTACTAAAACAAATAGCAGAAGATAGTAGAGGATATTCTCTTTGGGTCGATTTAATAAAGAAAGGAACAATTATTTTCCCTAACAGAAGTGTTAACGCTGTAATTTTAATGCATCAAATTGGAAATGCAGATATAATCGAAAATAAAGAGTGGTTATTAGTTGTTATGACAAAATTGTGGAATCATTATTATCCGGATTTTCAAAGAGAGGAGGTTTTGATGTGGATAAGAGATTATTGGATCACTTATTGTCCGGATATAACTTATGAGGAATTCAAAAAATTATTCGCATATCAAATATACTTTGAGGGGGATAAACCTCAGAAAGCAATCAATGAAATAGATATGACTGATTTAATTGAGAATCACTATCTGCTCTTTTTTAGTAAAAATGCAGATTATAGAATTGGTAAAGGACCAACAGCTACTGTTGATGAAAAGGGAGATATCCTAGAAAAATGTTTAAATGAAACAGTAGCAAAATTAAAATCAATGTTTGCAATACATGGTTTTAATCTGGATGATTATTGGAAAACACTTGATTACGAAATTTCTGAAAAAAGAAGAGAACCATTCAAGCGAATGATATTGTCAGAAAATACACTTTTTAAAATTGCAGAAGTTTTTCAATCAAGGGATATTACAGAATTTGAAACCATTTCAACAGAATTCAATAGAATTCAGAGAGAAATGAAATATGTATTTTTTAGGAAAAGAGAAACATATTTTAAGAGCCGTTTCTTTGTTGAAACAATTGGTAAAATCTGTGAATTGTATTTGCGAGATTGGCTTGGATTAAATGCAAATTTCAAGGTTGATATAAATAAGTTGTGTACGTATTATCCAGAGATAGAAATGCTATTTGAAACAGGAGAACTGTTTGACTGCGCAAGAAGGGCTGTTGAAGAAGTTTGTAATAGAAATAATATTCGGCAGTCTGCAATGTGCAGAGGTTCAATAGAACATTTAATTAATTATAGTAGGAAGTCTGTCATAGAAGTGGATGATGCAAAAATAGAGTTTGAAAACGCAATGCTGTATGGTCGTGTGGCTCAGAGTAGAATAGAAGAAGCAAGACAAGTGTTATTGACTAATCAAGAACGACTGGTTATTGACGATGACGATACTGAACAGTTAAGTGTGGATGTTAATGAAGAAGTCGGTAGTGATCCAGATATTCAGGCAAAAATACTAAAACTTTTGATTGAACCAGAATCTGGTTTTACTGCAGCAAAACAATTTGCAGATAGTAAAGGAATCAATATAGTTCTTGAAATTGAAAAAATAAATGAAATAGCATTGGAAGAATTAGGAGATGTGTTGGTAGATACAGATGGGATGAATTACTATGTGTATGACGAATATAAAGAATATATTAGGAAATGGTAGGTGTTATTATGAAAGTGCCAAAGAGAATTGAAACGATTATTATGAATGCATTACAGGGTGGCGTAGTTCCGAGAACAGGCTTAGGTTATATTGCTGTAGGTAGAGAACAAGAAATTACTACTTTGCTGAAGGATGTAGAAATCGTCGAAAATGGTGGAGCAACATTCAGATTTGTATCTGGAACATATGGAAGTGGAAAAACTTTTCTGTTACAAACGATAAAAGAATATGCCTTATCAAAAGGAATGGTCGTTGCTGACACAGATTTATCGCCAAATAGAAGTTTAATAGGAACAAACAATAAGAAGAAAGGATTAGCAACATATAGAGAATTGATGTGCAATTTATCTATTAAGACATCACCAATGGGAGGAGCCTTAGGAAAAATCCTGGATCTTTGGCTTAATGAAATTTGGGTTAATGTTGCAAAAAATATTGGACAAGGTGGGATTCAGGGAAATGCATTAGAGGATATGGTTGCAAATACAATATATGATACTATTTTAGATATGCAGGAAATGGTACATGGTTATGATTTTGCAAATATTCTTGTAATGTATTGGAAAGCATCTAGAGTAAATGATGCAGAGATAAAGGCAAAAACATTGAGATGGCTTCGAGGGGAATATAATACAAAAACGGAAGCAAAACACGATTTGGGTGTATCAAACATAATTAACGATGATGATTGGTATGAATACATAAAGTTAATGTCTAACTTTTTTGTGAAAATAGGATATAAAGGCTTCATAGTAGTCATTGATGAATTGATTAACATATACAAATGCACATCGTCAATAACGAGAAATAATAACTATGAAAAAATATTAGCAATGTATAATGACACGATGCAAGGAAAAGCAAGATATCTGGGGATAATTATGGGAGGCACTCCGCAGTCAATTGAAAATCTTGACAGGGGATTATTTAGTTATGAGGCGTTAAAATCACGGCTGGAGTCTGGAAGATATGGTGCGAATAATATGATAAATCTTATGACACCAATTATTCGGATTATTCCATTGTCAAAAGAAGAGATTATCGTATTGCTTGAAAAACTGGCAGAAATTCATGCTGATTTATATGAGTATGAACTAAAAGTAAAATCAGAAGATATTGTAGACTTTATTGGAGAAGCTGTAAAAGAAAAAGAAGACATAACGCCTCGTTCTATAATCAGAGACTTTATCGAGATATTAAATTTATCATATCAAAACTATAATTTTAGTATAAGAGAAATTATGGACACATTTAAGTATTCAAATGATAAAGAAGATATCGAGGATATTGAAGAATAAGGAACAGAAAATGACTTGACTTAATACAAATACGATAGCCAAAGGAGGAAGCGGATGTGATTGTAGATCGCTACTATTATGCACAACTGAATAAGCAGGAGCAGGCGGTTTATAAAGCTTTCTACAATGGACTGATGGCTTATGAGGATGTCATCCCAATTCCAATCAAAGAACAGTTATCAAAGGATGTATTTAACAAGATATTCAAGGCGATGACAAGGGATAATCCGTTGATATACTATGTCAATCAATCTGCCTGTAACTGGGCGACAGATGCATTTGGTCATACAGCAATCTGCCCACAGTATTTTTACAGCAGGGAAACTGTCCGAAAGTATAATCGTAATATAGAAAATGCAGTGAATAATTTGGCTGCACAGTTAAAACTGACAGAAGGGACAGATTATGAGAAAGAAATAAGAGTCCATGACTGGTTCTGTAAAAATGTGAAATATGATTTTAAAGGCTCAGACATGGACAAACCGGCTAGAGTAGTTCTCTCACATAACATTGTAGGAGTTTTTGCCAAGCAGAAAGCTCAGTGTGAAGGAATTGCCAAAGCTGTGAAAGTACTGCTTAATGCAGTAGACATCAAGTGTATTGTGGCAACAGGTGAAGCAGAGGCAAATGGAAAGAAAGAACATCATGCATGGAATGTTATAGATATTGATGGGAGTCCGTATCAGGTGGATGTGACATGGGATATCGGTGATTCCAAAGGAAGAATTGCATATGATTATTTCAATGTTACAGATGAAATCATAAGCAAGACACATAGTCTTGAGGATGAGATGCCGAAATGCATTTCATTAAAAGATAATTATTTTGAAAGAAACAAGCTGACATTTAGAAGTAGAAGTCAGCTGATAGCATATATAACACAAGAGATAGAGCAAGGTCATAACGAAATATATTTTCGGGTATATGGTCTGTTTCCGAAAATGAGAAGTTCAGAGCTTGCAGGTATGGTTGCAAAGATTGCAGCAGGAGGTCAGAACAGAGCAGTTAAAGTCCAGCAGATTCCAAATGATAAGGTGGGAACTTACTGGATTAGAATATACTAAGTATTGGAGAGTAAACATTATGTGGTATACAACATAGATGGTTAAGATATTTGAGAAGATAACAGAGGGATACGGATACGATATATAACAGTAGATTTGATAAATTGCTATATCAATTCTCATAAGGCAAAGTGTTCTAAGAGAGATGGTGGAGCATTGAAGGGTGGATTAGGTAAGTATAGTTCATATGTCAGATGCAATTGTTGGCATTTCTTGAAACTGGATGAGATATAGTAGAGAGGTAATATATGTTGGAATTAATCATTTATGGCATAGGATTTTTTGTGCTGACATTATTGTTGCAATATTTACTATCGAAATTTAGGAAAGATGGTAATCAAGGTGATTCTGCAATTTGGGTAGGAAATAATGCAATCATAGTGATTTGCATTTTTGGAATTATGCAACATAATATAGACTATTTTGCTGCAATTACTGGGTTTATTGTTGCCGATGGTGTTACTAAATGTTATCAGAATAAGTTATAATGAAGGAGGATGTAAAATGGACGATTGGATGGATTTAAATGACGATGGAGTTATAGATGCGAGTGAGCGTATGTTCGCAGATGAGATGTTATGTTCGAGTAGAGAAGAGCATATGGCGTTATTTGGCAATGAAGGTGATTTTGCAGATGATACGACAGATGATTTGGATGATGATCTGTTGCTTGCTGGGTTGGATCAGTTTGAACTGGAAGCGATGGATGAGGATGAATGGCACGAAGCTTTAGAGGATGCAGGGCTTGATCCGGATGATTATGATTTCTTTTAAGAATACATTATGCATCCTGTATTTCAAACAGATCCTCTACCGCCATATCAAGATATTTTGCCAGACGCAGGCAGGTATCAATATTCGGAATTACATTATTATGCTCAATATTAAAGATGCTCTTGCGGCACACGCCGAGTGCGACCGCAGGGTCATCCTGACTGAGATGTTTTTCTTTGCGTATTTCCGAGATATTGTTTGTTACCATATAGCGCCCTCCATACTGATTATAAGTGAAAATCATTTCTGTAAAATGGTGCTGAGCCGAGGAAGAAGAAATATCGGGATCAGACACTGTATTTGAACAATTGCATCAAGGACATTCTTGGAATTTACTTGAAAATGATGAATTTTTAATGAAACTGCGGGCCGTTGCCAAGAATAATAAAGGGGAACTGTCTCCAACTATCGCAGGCTTGTTGTTTTTTGGAGATGCTTATCGGATAACAGAAGTATTTCCAAATTATTTTTTAGACTATCGCGAAGAAAGTGAGGATAAATCTGTTAGATGGTTGTTTCGGACACATTCTGATGAAGGAGATTGGAGCGGTAATCTTTATGATTTTTACTATAAAGTAATTAATCGGATCGATGATGATATTGCAGTACCTTTTGTAAACCGCAAGGATGGATACCGAGTGGATCGTGTAGATGTGCATGCGGCATTAGGAGAGGCTGTGGCAAATGCGTTGGCGCATTCCAATTATTATGAAAGACGAGGTGTGGTTGTCGTTAAAAAGGGAAAAGAGATAACGATTTCAAATCCGGGAACCATACGAATTACAAAAGAGGAATTTTATGCGGGAGGAAATAGCGATCCTAGAAACCCGAATATTTTGAAGATGTTTGGGTTTGTTAATGTTGGTGAGCGTGCCGGCAGTGGAGTTGATAAGATTATGACCGCATGGAAAGAGCAAAACTGGAAAAAACCTGAATTTGATTTTTCGGTTCGCGCAGACCGTGTCACTTTAAAGTTAGAAGTTGGACAGGTTGTATATATTCCAGGCGCAGCGGATTTGCGCGTGGAAGAACAAACGTTAGAACAAAAAACGTCATTGTTGAGTGAAAAAGAAGAAGCCATTCTGCACTATATTTTTGAACGTGGCAGCATAAGTACAGGAAAGGCGGCAGAAGTGTGTGGATATAAGTCAAGAACTTCTGCTAGAAAGGTGATTGATGAGATGGCGGAGAAGGGCTATATCGTGAAAACCGGAAAAGGAGCAAGTGTTCGATATAGTATTTGCGGTGAAAAAGTGGTCAAAAAGTGACCATTTACTGGTCATTTTATAAAAAAGTGGTCAAAAAGTGGTCATTTACTGGTTAATATCGAACATTTTTGTCAGGTGTGGTGGGATGAGGACAGTTGCTAATCTTTTAGGATTCCAGTAAATCAGTAGAAAGACTTTGTGACTCGTGGGTTTTGAGTACGTCGGTATGTGGCACTGGTAGTTTCAGTGCCCATACCGCTACGCACTCAATGAACGGGAGTGCCCACGAGACGCAAAGCCTTTCTACTGATTTACGGAACCAAAAAATTATCTTGTCCTCATCATAATCCACTCTCCCTTCCCCTTTACTTTTCCCAACAAACATAGTAAAATATTTTGCATAAAAGCACTCTAGGAGAGAAGGAGATTTAAGATGCAGTTTGACCATCTGTCGTATGGAGATTTTAATCCCCATCTTTTATATATTGGGAAAAAGGTGCCGGAGGTCAGTGGGGAGGACCATAGCCATGACTATTTGGAACTGACTTATATTTTGTCGGGGAAGGCAAGATACTACATAGAAGGAAAAGAATATTTATTGCAGCCGGGGGATTTGTTAGTGGGAAATCCGGGGCTTGTGCATCGTTTTGAACTGCGAAAAGGGGAAAAACCGCCCATTGAAGTGTATATCGGATTAAGTAATTTTCATTTCCAGGATATGCCGCCACAGTCGTTAATTTTGCCAGATGGAGCACCAGTGCTGCGGTGCAAGGCAGAGTTGAAGCAGGACTTAAACCAGTTGGTGCAGACAATGATTTCCGAAACCAAAATCCAGCAGAATGGGCAGTATTTCATGATAAAAGCCTATATGGTGCAGATGTTAGTATTGATTCTCAGGCAGATACATGGTGAAGAAAAGCAGGAAAATCATGGATTTGTTTTTGAATCCCGCAGTAAGGGCTATGTGGTAAAACGAATTATTGCGTACATGAATGAGAACTATGCTTCTCATATTTCACTTGACCAGATTGCGGCGAATATGTATTTGAGTCCGGTATATATTTCAAAGATTTTCAAAGAAGAGACGGGAGAGTCGCCGATTCGGTATTTGATAAAAATCCGGCTGGAAAAGGCAAAGGAAATATTAGAAAAAGAAAATTGCGGAAGTGTGCGCAATGTATCGCTGGCTGTGGGATATGAAGATGTGTATTATTTTAGTAAATTATTCAAGAAATATTATGGAATTGCCCCTGTTTACTACAAAAGACAGGCGCAAAAAGAGAATGGAAAGGAGTTAAAATAACGTGAAACATTATAGTTTTTTGCTTATTTTGTTTATGGCACTTTGTTTAAGTTTGGGAAACGGAAACAAAGCGCAGGCGGGTTCTTTGCAGACTAGAGGTGTCTGGGTGTCCTGCTTTGAGTTTGAGGAACTTGGTTTGAAAGATAAAACAGAGGCGCAGTTTCGTGCCAATGCCAATAAAATATTTGCAACAATTCGGGCGAACGGATGCAATACCGTTTATTTTCATGTAAGGGCTTATGATGATGCAATTTATCCATCTTCTGTGGCAGGATTTAGCAAGTACATTTCTTCGGATGGAAAAGCACCGGGGTATGACCCTTTGAAAATATTGGTTTCTCTTGCACATTCACACAAATTAAAAATTCATGCCTGGATGAATCCGTACCGGGTTTCGTCGACGAAAATTCTTGATCCGGCAAGTGAAACGACAACAGTACGAATTGTTAACCAGGTAAAGGAAATTATTAACCGATATGCAGTGGATGGTATTCACTTTGATGATTATTTTTATCCGACCAATATTAAAAAATACAAGAAGGTGCCGGCTGCAACACGGCGTCAAAATGTAAATGTGATGGTTCGGAAAGTTTATCAGGCGGTAAAGCAGAAAAAGAAATCGTTGAAGTTTGGTATCAGCCCTGCCGGTGATATTACATATTGTGAAAAAATCGGGGCGGATGTCAGGACGTGGCTTTCTCAAAGCGGTTATGTGGATTATATAATTCCGCAGATTTATTGGTCGAATAACTATATTATGAGCGGTAAAAAAACAGCATTGTTTAATGAGCGTCTGGCAAAGTGGCGTGAAATTAACAAACGTGACGTACCAATGTATGTAGGGCTTGCCCTTTATAAGACCGGCTATTCATTAAAAGAAGATCCGGGCTGGAAGAAATCATCCGGCAACATTGCCTCACAGATTCGCCAGATTCGAAGTGGTAATACAGAAGGGTATGTATTTTTTGCTTACAAGGACTTGATTCGTTCGGGGGCAGCGAAAGAACTGAAAAAATATTATAAAGCAATCGGTAAAATAACGCTGAATAAGAAAAAGAAAACCCTTCGTGCCGGTAAAAAATACCGTTTGAAGGTATCGTTCTGGCCGGCGAAACTGCATGGTAAAATCAAGTGGAAATCATCCAATAAAAAGATTGCCGGTGTATCGAAAAAGGGAGTTGTAAAGGCAAAGAAAAAAGGAACAGTCCGCATTTATGCGATTTATGGCACGATGAAAAAATCGTGTAAAATTGTTGTGAAGAAGAAAAGGAAGTAAAGGAGAGCATTTTGGTAGCTTGGTTTGACAGCGTAATTCTTAATTGGTTTCAGTCAATACAGAATGAGTTTTTAACTGTTTTGTTCAAGGCAATTACATTGCTTGGAGAGGGTGGTTTAATTTGGATTGCTTTGGGGCTTTGTCTCGTTGCTTATAAAAAGACGCGATGGGTTGGCATATCGGTTTTACTTGCGTTGTTATTTTCCCTTCTTGTGGGAAATCTTACCTTAAAACCATTGGTGGCAAGACCGAGACCGTGCTGGCGGAATCCGTCGGTTAATCTGCTGATTCAGAATCCAAAAGATTATTCATTCCCATCCGGGCACTCCCTTTCTTCCTTTGCGGCGGCAATGGCAATCTTTATGAATCATCGAAAAATGGGTGTGGCAGCACTTTTGTTTGCTTTTATCATGGGCTGCACAAGATTATATTTTTATGTGCATTATCCAACAGATGTACTGGCGGGGATGCTTTTTGGTCTGATTCTTGGCTTTTTGGCTTACCGGATTGTCACAAAAGGCAGAAAAAAATGGGAGGAAAGAAGCTGTGCTTGAACTGGAAAAATTACAAAAATCTTATCGAAAAAATGAAGTTTTACAAGATGTTTCAATTACTGTAAAAGATGGAGAGAGTGTATGCTTTGTGGGTGCCAATGGAGCCGGAAAATCGACGCTTTTAAAAATTATAGTTGGTGCATTGAAGCCGGATGCAGGAACTATTTTGTGGAATGGAAAAGCGGTGGATGGAACGTTTCTTTCGGAGCATGTCGGTTATGTGCCACAGGAAAATCCGTTATTTGAAGATTTAACAGTAAAAGACAATTTGGAATTATGGTATGCAAATGATAAAGCACGTTTGCAGAAAGATTTGGAAGATGGGTGGTTATTTTATTTTGGTATGCATAAAATCTATAAAAAACCGGTTAAAAAGTTATCCGGAGGCATGAAAAAAAGACTCAGTATCTGTTGTGCACTGGCTGGTGACCCGGATGTTTTAGTAATGGATGAGCCGGGAGCAGCATTGGATTTAATGGCGAAGAACGAAATCCTTCGATTGATAAAGGATTTTACAAGGAAAGGAAAAAGTGTTATAATAACATCTCATGAGATGTCTGAAATCACGTTTTGCGATTCTTTATATGGAATCCGTGATGGTTGTACTGTCACATTGGATAAAGAGATAAACGGTTTTGAACTCACGGAATGGATTCAAGGCTGATTATCATAGAAACAATTCAAAAAAGGAGCCTACCTATGTAGGGAAATGGAGGAAAAAATGGAAAAGAAGAAGAGTAAGGGGAAACTGATTGCGTTAATTATTGCAATCGTTGTTGTTGTCGGAGTCGTGACAACCGGAATTGTGCTGGCAGCTACCGGTACACTATTTGGTTCGACAAAGGAGAAGGCATTTGACCTTTTGAAACAGGCGCCGGAAAAGATGACACAGTCAGCAGTGAGCAAGCAACTTGGCCTTGATGAATTGTCAAAGGCTATGTTGGAAAAAGGAATGGATATCAACTACAAAATAAAAGATATCCAGTCATCAGATTCTTCCGTTGATTTGTCCGGTATGGAAATGGGTGCCGGTTTATCACTGGATGTAAATAACAAAAAAGCATCCGCAAAGATTGCCCTTTCCAAAGACGGAAGCCAGTTATCAGCAGAAGCCTATGGTTCATTAGAGGAAAAGAAAGCAGCATTTTCTCTGCCGGAGCTGATTCCAAACAAAACATTCAGCATTACAGCATCCGATAATGAGAGTCAGGAAGCCCTGAATAGTATTTCAGCTGTTTTAGCAGTGCTTCCGGATTTGCAGGAAACATTTTCTGATTTCTTAGAGGAGCAGGGAGATGCCTTGTATGACAGCACAGAATGTGAAAAGGTAGATAATGGTTATCAGATTAAGATTACAAAAGTTTCACTGGATGAGTTTGTAAATAAATTCCGTGATTATGTAAGCAGCCAGTCAGAGACACTCGGTAAGATTGAAGAAAAACTTGGTATGTCCAAAGGAACGATTGCCAGCGGCGTTGGTATGATTGTTCCACAGATTACATCTTACACACAGGATATTATTGTGACGGTAGAGGGCATGGACGGTAACTTGACAGGATTTAAAACCTCTGTGACGGTTGCCGGAGTTAAATTAGATATTCATGGTGCATTTGTAGATAACGATGGTCAGAATACAGCAAATGTTGAGTTGTCCTTGGCACAGAATGGTTCTTCTATTGGAACAGTTACGTATAACCTTCAGGGTAAAAAAGGTGATGTATGCGAAGATACAATTAAAATGGTTGTTTCGAGCATGGGGACGGAAATTGCTTCAACAGAAGTAAAAGAATCCCTTGACACGAAGAATAATAATGCACTTACAATGTCTGCTTCCGTAAAATCGTATAATTCCGATGAGGTGAAAATGTCCTGCAGCGGAAGTGTGAAAAACTTAGAAAAAGGTAAGAGTATTACCCTTGATTTTAAAGATGTATCGGTTGACCAGAGCGAAACAGGCACGAATACCTTTGGAATGGAATACTCATTTGCTGCTCTTGATGGTGAAGTAAAAATGCCTGCCGGTGAAGAACAGGTTGTGACAGCCGACACCTTACAGTCAACTTTGACTCAGTATCAGAGTGATGTGATGACTAATTTACAGAACATTTTAGGTAAATGGGGAATTAGTGATATCAGTTCCTTGTTCAGTCCATCTTCATCAGATCCATTAGGATTGAGTGATGCGGATACTTCTTTAACTACCGACAGTTATGATGGTAGCGATGATGACAGTTATACAGATAGTTATGAGGATGAAAATGACACTTTGTAATTCATACAAAATATGTTATCTTAAGAAAATGGCAAAGAGGACCGTTATGGTCCTCCCTGTCATTTTCTTGTCTATGGCGGTTCTTTTGACTGTATTTTTTGTTTGTTTGTCTGCAATTTCGGAGAACAGTAAAATACATATTGGAGTTGTTGTGCCGGAAAAAGGGTTTATGGAGCGAGGGTTATTTGAGTATGTCAGCAATATGGCAGACACGAAAGCCTTATGTGAGTTCCGGGAACTGAGTGAGACAGAGGCAAAAGAGCAGTTGGATGAAGGAAAGGTGGCGGCTTATGTTACGCTGCCGGAAAATTTATTGGAGAAAATATATCGGAACGAAAAAACCTCCGTCCATATAACAACGGCTAAAACACCCACAATTGAAAGTGCATTGATGGAGGAATTGGTGGATTCGGCAGTTTCTTTTGTGTTGACAGCAAAAGCCGGTGACTATGCAGCGTATCAGTTATACGCAAAGTATGGCAGACAGGGAAGTATGAAGACTGTAGCGATGGATATGAACCGCAATTATATTCGTTTTGTGCTGCGGCAGGAAACTTTGTTTCACGAGAAAACGATAAAATCAGCTTCCGGAATGAAAGATACTACGCGTATTTTTCTTGGAATTATAGTGACACTTTTTGTCCTATTGGGGGCGATTTTGATTTCTCTGCGGGAGCGTCCGACAGCGGTATTACTTGGCTTATTGAAAGGAAAGAAAATAAACCCCGTGGATACGCTTTTTTTTGATGTTTTGTTAAATGGCGGTGTTTTGTTTCTCTGTATGACTGCCGGATTTTACGGATTTGCAACCCTTTTAGGGGTAAAGGTGACAATGCTTAATATGTGCGGGATTGTCTTTTGTAGTTTTTGCGCGGCTTGTCTGCTTGCTTGTGTCGTTCCGTGCGGCAGGGCAAATGCCGGACAGATACTGTTTCTCTTTGTATTTGCTGTGGTGCAGTTTGTGCTGCTTGGCGGTGCATTCCCGGACTATATGCTGCCAAAAATTCTTGTAGGCATTGGGAAAATACTGCCGGGAGGAGTTTTCGTTGATTTGCTGCACGCAGAAATGAAAGGACAGATTTTTTCACCATCGCTTATTTATGTACTTATGTATGGAGTCTGCCTCTTTTGTCTTGCCTTGTGGCGCATGAAGAGAAAGAGGGGTGGCATCGCATGAGAATATGGCTGAAAAAATATACCAAACGCTTTTTGTGCCAGAAATTCTTTTTGTTTCTGCTGATTGCCCTGCCTTTTTTTACTTATTTATATTCCTATGCGGTACATCAAAAGTCTACAAAAGTTAAAGTGGGAATTGTGGCAGACAGAGACAATGTGTTTGTTCGGGAAATTCAGGAGGAACTTCTTAGTAAAACCGGCATGATTACATTTTGTGAAATATCTTCCGAGAAGGACATGATTCAAAAAATCCGAAAGGGAGATTTAACATGTGGTTATGTGTTTCCGGATACACTTAAAAAGCAATATGAAAATGGGCAGTATGAAAAATGCATTAAGCAATACCACAGTGAAGGAAATGCCTTTTTTCTGATTGCGAGAGAGGCTGTGATAAGCAGTGTGTTCCGCGTGTACGGAAGACAGATGCTTGAGGATTACATTGCACAATCCGGACTTTTTGAATCACATGAAATTGAAAAAGGGGAGATTTCGCAAAAATATAAGGATAATTTGGCAAAGCAGCAAACATTTACGATGGAAATAAACAAGCAGAACTTTGCAAAAAAACAGATGGGAGACTATCTTTTGGCACCGTTACATGGTGGTGTGGCTTTTTTGATTCTGCTTGCCGGATTCTGCGGGCTTGCTCTTTATCGAAAAGATTGTGGAAGACAGATTCCTTTTGCAGTAACTGGAAAATGGCGCAGAGAGATGTCACTTTTTTCGATTGCGGTGCCGGTGGTTCTGATGACAATATCAGGAATTTTTTCCGAGCTTTTATGCGGAATTACGTTTTTAACAATAAAAGAAATTGCTTCTCTACTGATTTATGATATAATGGTGGTACTGTTTTGTGATTTACTATCTGCAATTCGGGTAAAAGAAGGTGTCATTTGGCTCTTTGCGTTGTTTTACTTGTGTATCAGCGTATTGTTTACACCGGTATTTTTGAATTTGTCGGTGCTGATTCCATGGGCGCATGTACTGTCGTATTTTTGCCTGCCGTATTACTTTTTGAATGCAGCGTTTGGCGGCGTGTGGCAGATTTTTGAATTGATTTTTGCAGGCACCTTGCTTTTTTTAGTTAATATATGGAGAAGAAGGAGAGATTGTTATGGTTACTAATTGTGAGTTTTGTGCCTTTTACGTTTATGACGATGATGGCTATGCAGAATGTGATGTCAATTTGGATGAAGATGAAATGGCAAGATTTCTAGGTTCATCGTATCAATCCTGTCCATATTATCAGACGGATGATGAATACAAAATAGTGAGAAAGCAGAATTAATTGGTAAATGAATTGTTAGGAGGCGTAACTATGGCAATCGTATTAATCGCAATTGGATTGTTGTTTACCGGCGTTGATTTTATGGTGGGCAGCGGTATTTCATATCCGGATTTTATACAACCGACAGGGCTTTATCATGGAATTGATATCCACCCAAGAATACAGCAGTATGTAACGCAGAATATTTTAGGACATAATTTACAGGTGGACATACTACCTGACGTTATTGGTTGTTTACTTGTGCTGATTGGTGCATTTATGTTCGTGAAGCATAACAAAAAATTCTGGTTTGGTGCACTGTTAGCCATTCTGGCAGGAGGGTGTTCCGTTGCCCTTCGAGTTATTCCGTTTTATGTGAATGGGGGAGCCTTAATTTTGTCTTCCCTCAGTTTATATTTCTTTGCCTTTGTGTTTGAAATTTGGATGGAATATATCATGATTTACATGACGGTAAATGTTTCGGATAACATGGCAAATGTAAGTACCAACCGGAGAATGCAGTTTGGCTGGTGGGTCACCGTATTTGCAAGAATTTTTATTTTCCTTTTGACTTTTGTTGGAATTGGCTCGGTCCGCCATGTTTACGAGGCTGTTGTCTTATTGTTTACGGTATTTTATCTGTATCAATTATTGCAGACACGCAAATATGTGGGAACTTACAAAGTCTACAAAGAGGGCTTTAACAGTGCCATTTTGCCGGAATATGTAAAGGAGAAAATGATAGGAGTTTCGTACCGTGAAAACCCCGATATTTCGCTGGATGAGCTTCGTTATGTGCGAATTATCCATTATGATTTCCAGGGACAGATTCAGGAAGGCGAACTGGTGGTAAACCAGAAAATTGCATATCCTGTCATGCGGGCATTTTACCAGCTTTACAAATGGGAATATCCGATTGAGCGGGTGCGCCTTGTGGATGATTTTGACGGGGACGACGAAGCATCCATGGAGGCAAATAATACATCAGCATTCAATTACCGCACGGTTGAGGGGCGCGACGAACTGTCAAAACACGCCCTTGGTATGGCAATTGATATCAATCCGCTGATGAATCCCTATGTCAGAGAGGATGGCTATTTCCCGAAAAATGCAACCGAATATCTCGAACGTGATATAACCTTGTGTAAGGGAGAGCATAAAGATAAAATGATTCACAAAAAAGACATGGCATATAAAATCTTTAAGAGAAATGGCTTTTTGTGGGGCGGTGACTGGAAAGACTGTAAAGATTACCAGCACTTTTATATGAAGTAGATGAAATGTTTGTTAGCATTTTAGTTTCCGTAATTTAACAAAAGAACTTTGCGTCTCGTGGGCGCTTTCGCTCATTGAGTGCGTAGCGGTATGGGCACTGAAACTACCAGTGCCTCATACCGACGTACTCAAAACCCACTTGTCACAAAGCTTTTCTACTGAATTACGGAAAACAAAAAAGATAACACATCATATGGGGAAGGCAGGGTTGGAGCCAATTAAATTATTGAACCTGAAACATTCCCTTGTTTATCATATCGTAAATACTCATTGACAATGAATCTTGTTCGTACCATCCGTCACCCATAATACATGCCTTACAGCTATCCATCGCCGGAATGACCATTCCGACGGTTCCATCTGCTCTCGTCAGGTACATGACATATGTAAATGGACAGGCTGACATTCCATATCCCTTTTTTGCATTTGCATAACCGTTTTGAATATCAGCAAGCACTTCCTTGTCTTCACATACATAATGCTTTCCTTCGTAATTGATTTCAGCTCGCATAATGTCATATATGTCCGAACTATTGAAGTACGATGCATTTTTAAAATTGTCTTCGACAAATAGCGGAAATACTAAATTATAATTTGTTTCCGAATCATAACATACATATCCTAGCTCTGCTAATGGTGAACGATAATTATTTACGATACAGTATGATTTTTTCTTACCTGTACTTGTTGTAAAAAAACATTCTTCATTGGTTATGCCCTTATACAAGTCGTTCTCGTCAACATCATATTTTTTCTGTACAAAAGTATTATCATCAACAGAGTATTCATACATATTTTCTTTATTCGACATAACATGCAGATATACTTTGCTTCCATCTTTTTTGACCATTATTTCGCGCGCATCATCCCCCTGCGTCTTGTTGCAGCCTATTGGTTTCAAATCAACACTCTGTATAAATTTATGATTCTGCGTATCGTAAACAAATAGGCCATAATAATCGGCAAAAATAATTTTCCCTTCGTCTGCGTAATATAGTTTTGTTCCATCTGCACCTGGATAATCGGCAAGGTTTATCGTAGGTTTCTGCCCCACAATTTCATTTGATTTTGTACTTTCAATATCCGAAGTTTTCTTCTGCTGCTCTGTGTTTTCTGCTGCTGTCGAGTTATCATTTCTTGTTCCGAAACATACCACAATGATGCCACAAATAATTATAAGAAGGACTACAAGACATATTTTTGCTTTTTTATATGTCATAACTTTTTTCACCCTTTCTTTTACTTCTATCTCACCGAATCCAAGTGGAATAAAAATAATTTTTCTGCTATCCGAACTACATTCTAATAAAGTCTGACAGTAATTCGCTCTCCACAAGGAATCCCGTCTGCTGATTACTTTTTCATCACATGCAAATTCAACATCTTTGCAGAATAGATAATATGCAATCCAGCAAAATGGATTAAACCAATAAACACTAAGCAGAAAAAATCCCAGTGTTTTCCATATATGGTCACCTCTTTTTATGTGCATATTCTCATGTGCTAATATGTACTTATAGTTCTCTTTCTTGATACCTGACGGAAGAAATATATGCGGTTTTATTATTCCTAATAAAAATGGACTATCGATTTCATCGCAGATACTAGTTCTCTTTTCGATGAGAACTGACTGGGAAGTTGCCTTATGTATCATAATGTATGAAACAAGCATATATATGAGCAGTATCATAATTCCTGCCAGCCAAATATAAATACATATATCATAATAGTTCCATTTCGTTGAAGATGCCGATGATGAATCTGTATTTTCCAAGAAATTATTTACTCTCTCGTCTACAATGCGCAATCCCATTTTTACTATAACAGGTGCGTTCTCCTTCCCGCTGTATTCTATTGTCTTATCGCTTGGAAGCATTCCAAATGAACTATGAATATCATAGGGAAGTAATAATTTTACCGCAACCAATCCCCACAATAGCGGATATATAAACTTTGGCATTTTCTTCATAAAAGTACGAATGAGAACAATAACCAAAATCATAATACTTACAACCCATGCATTATCAAGAATCGTAGCAAATAGCTCTCTCATACCTAACCCTCCCTGATTTTGTCAATCATCTTCTGAATCTCGCCAATATCTTTTGGTGATAGTTTATTTCTACTTGTAAATGCCGCTAAAAATGAAGGTATTGACCCCTTATAGTTTTCATTTACAAATTTCTCACTCTTAGCAAAATAGAATGCATCTTTGGAAATTGTCGATGTTACTGTTCCGTTGATATTCTGAAAAATTCCTTTCTCGCATAATTTTTTTAGAACTGTGTAGGTAGTTGATTTCTTCCATCCCAGTTCTTTCTCACAAATTTTGGTCAATTCGCCTGATAATATCGGTTCTTTCTCCCATATTATGCCAGCAAACTTTGCCTGAACTTCACCTAATTCAATATCCATTGTATATCCACCTTTCTTTTGGTCTATTCTGAATAGATTGTAATTAGTTTATCCTAGATAGACCACATTGTCAAGAATTTTATTTTTAGCGGATGTGTAGAGAAAAATAAAAAGAGTTGTCGCAGAACCAATAAACAGATTTAGAATGGTTGACTGGCGACAAAGATTGACGACAGTTTCTTCGGTTTCCGTAATCTAGGAGAAGGGCTTTGTGACGAGTGGGTTTTGAGTGCGTCGGTATGTGGCACTGGTATTTTCAGTGCCCATACCGCTACGCACTCAACGAGCGGGAGCACCCACGAGGCGCAAAGCCCTTCTCCTAGATTACGGAAACCAAAAAAAGTACCATCCCCCCCTTGTGAACCCCCCTCTTTTATGCTACAATAAATATATCAATAAAAGGAGGGGAATCATGGAACAGTTTTTGACGGATGATGATCTCCTTGGACTGTTAGAGGAACTCGATCAGGAGGACGCTGAGATTGAAGAATTAGAATTTGAGATGGAGATGGAAGCCTCTAACCGCAGATACGAGGAGATTATTCAGAAACACCGTATGGTTTAAAGAAGCACTTTCGATTATGAGAGTGCTTCTTTTTCGACACAGATCAATCGTGTATTCATAAAATTTCTAAGAGTTTGTTTTGGGGAAAGAAAAAAGGAGGTTTTTTGATGATACGAGAGGCAAAGACTGAAAACGGATGGGTGCGCGGAATTGAAGCAGCGGATCCTAGAATTACTGTATTTAAGGGAATCCCATTTGCAGCACCACCAATTGGAGAAAATCGCTGGCGTGCACCGCAGCCGGCAGCTGACTGGGAGGGAATCAGGGATGCATCTCGATTTGCACCGATTTCCATGCAGAGCACACCGGGACTTGGAACAGACGTGTATTGCAAAGAGTGGCATGTAGATCCGGAGATTCCTATGGACGAAGACTGTTTGTACCTGAATGTGTGGACAAGTGCGAAGTCTGTAGATGAAAAACAGCCGGTGTTAGTATGGTATTTTGGAGGTGGGCTGCAGTGGGGCTATCCATCCGAAATGGAATTTGATGGAGAGCGGCTTGCTAAAAGAGGTGTCGTTGTTGTGACAGTAAATTACCGTATCAACTGTTTTGGATTTCTTGCTCATAAAGATTTGACCAAAGAGGCACCGGAAGCACCGACAAACTTTGGAAATCTTGACCAGCAGGCAGGGCTTCGCTGGGTTGTACGAAATATTGCGTCATTTGGCGGCGACCCGGAACAAATTACCATTGCCGGGCAGTCGGCGGGGGCAGGGAGCGTATTGACACAGATGACCTGTCCGGATAACTTTGGTTTGTTTCAGCGTGCAGTGATTATGAGTGGCATGATTCGAAGCCCATATGCTGAAGAAGGAATGGGAATTCCGCCATCGTTAGATGAGGCAGAGAAACTCGGTGAGAAATTTTTTAATTATCTTGGTGTCAAGACTTTAGCAGAGGCCAGGCAGCTGGATGCAAAATATATTCGTGATTGTTATGATAAATTTATGTATGAAAATGAAATTATGGTAACGTCAAGGGATAATAATATTTGTATCGGCGATCCGATTCGTTTGTTTGCGCAGGGGGAATATGCCGGTGTGCCTGTTCTTGCCGGAAATACGGAAGATGAGTTTCCATTTGTGATTGATGCGCAGAATGAAGAAGAACTTGAGAAGAGGGCAAGTGCTTGGTTTTGCAAAAAAGCGGAAGAGTTTCTTGCAATACCACAAGTGCATGAGCAAACGAAAGATGGTTATGCGCCCGTTAGCGGTATGGAACTTATGACAAAGGCCGCATTTCTTCTAAATGAAAAAAGTGTGAAGCCTGCAAACTGTTATTATTATCGTTTTGCGCCGGATATACCGGGAGAGGATCATCCGGGAACATTTCATTCCGTTGATTTGTGGTTTTTCTTTGAAACACTTGCCAAATGCTGGCGGCCATTTGTTGGCAGGCATTATGATTTAGCCAGACAAATGTGTAATTATTGGGCGAATTTTATCAAATACGGTGATCCAAATGGAACAGATGATGACGGAAAGGTTCTTCCAAAATGGAATCCGTATCAGGAAAATGACCGGGCAGAAATGGTGTTTACTGCACAAGGTGCAAAATCCGGAAATGAAAAAAATTCAAAGCTGATGGAGTTCCTTCTTAGTGACAGAATAGAACGAATGAAATAAAAAAGGCTGTCTACTCTGACGATTGTTATATCGCAGAACAGGCAGTCTTTTTTTGGCATAAGCCACTTGATAAAATTTGAGTTTGAGAAACCTGTTTGCTATTATCGATGTTCAATATGATAAGCCCATGCTGTGATTGGACCGATAACAGCAATGCAAATAATTGTTTTAATTGCAAATATCATGGTTACGTCCTCCTTTCCCGACTTCTATGAAATCAGAAAAGGACCTGACGGTAGGTTTCTCCGTTTTGATTATGTATGTATCGTATCAAAAAATTTCTTAGATGATAGTCTTTTCTCTGCCGCCTGAGTCTTTGCAGAAAAACGAACTGCCAAAGGGCGAAACAAAGACCTAAAACAGAAAACCAAAGTTCCGGAATCGGCAGCCGGAAAGGAATCCGGTTTGATACACGAATTCTGGAAAGAAAGGATAATGGTTGACCCTCTTTGCCGGCAGAAAGAACCCATCCGGAAAATGGGATGGAATCATTTGTGCCAATCTGTGTCTGCACCGGCTGCAATGACTGGTCTGATTCGTGGCTGCATGAGAAAATATTTCTGTCAAAAAGTGCCTTTTGAGGCAGAGACGATAAAAAAATGGCAAGGCAAAGGCTAAGCCACAAAAAAGTGGCATGTTTATGTAGATATCTGCCTTTTATACCTTGCCTAAACATATCAAATTCCTCACTTATTTTTTAAACTTTTTCACGCTGGCATTTAATTAAACCAATCACTCCATCCACTGTAAGAAGAGCCTTCAACAAATGTAAATACTTCTGTTGGCATTACAGCATTGAAAAGTGCTGCAAATAAAACAAACAAAATATATAATACAACATATGTGCTGCCGACAATCAGGAAAGCACGGTTTGCGTTCACTTCAAGATTCTTCTCTACGGCAAGGATGCTTAAGAAAGCAGCAATGATTTCACCGAGGAAGAAGAAAAACATACCAATCTGTACGCTTGCCATACCAAGTAAAAGACCGATAAAAGTCAGTGGCAGACATACGAAACAACGAATGGATGCTGTTGCCAGTGCGGATTTAAAAGTAATGCCTGCGTTCGTTGCTTTTCCGATACCAAGATACATTCCCATTGCTGCTGCGGAGAGAGCAATCGAGAAGAAGAAGGTAAAGAAAAAGGAAATCACAAGGCTTATTGCGGAATTATGTTCAAGTCCTACACCGTAGTTTGTCAAAGCAAATAATCCGCTGAAAAGTGCCTGTGCGGCAATTAAAATCAATGCGGCAAGCCAGCTCTCTTTTTTTGCAAGAGCAGAAACAGCTTCTGCCGGGTTTTTCCAAATAGTTTTCAACGCGGTACCCAAATTTTCAAAGCCCTGCTTGATTTCACGTGAACTCTGACTTGGTGCAGCCTGTACCGGTGCTGGTGTAGGAGCCGGAGCCGGTGTTGGTGCAGCCGGAGGCGGTGTTACCGGATTCGGAGCAACAGGCGTTGGTGTTGGAGCGGCAGGTGCCGGATTTGGAGCAGCAGGTGCCGGATTTGGCGCTGCCTGTGCAGTGCAGTTACAAACTTCGCCTTCCTGAAGCGGACGGCCACATTGCGTACAAAAGTTTCCCATATAAATATTTCCTCCAATTTTTAATTGATTAGTTAGGTGAGACTTATAAAATAAATCTAATATCAATATATCATTGAACATCGGGAGTTTCAAGTTTTTTCTTTGAGCCAGCCGTTAATTTGCCTCTCTAAAACGGGAAAGGAAGTTGGTCCGGTATCCAATAAAAATGTGTGGAAGAGAAGTGGACTGTAATATTTTCCGGCTGCTTTTTGAAACGTATCACGAATCCGGCAGATTTCCAGGTAACCAATCGTGTAAGGCAGATAACTGCCGGGCGAGTCAATAATCGTTTCATAAATGGCTTTGGCGTTATCTGCTGTTACAATCCCATGATTCGCAAGAAAATCGGAAAGTTTTTTCTGATTCCAGTGTTTTGCGTGAATGCCAATGTCGCAGAGCGCATACAGGCAGTGGGTGGAAATGGCATTGTTCTGCAAAATATCGATTTCCTCTTTCGTGGCATCTAAAAATTGGTAAGAATAGATTTCTGCATAGGTGGCGTAGCCTTCCGTGTATGCCGGAAAATTGAGGACATAGCGCAGGGGATGCTTATTTTTTTCGCGAAAATAACAGTTCTGAAATAAGTGCCCCGGATAGCCCTCGTGTGCCAAGGTAGCATGCAAATTCTGGTGGCGGTACTTTGCCGCATGATTGATGTAAATCACATTGGCGGCAGGCTCGTCGATGGGCGGTGTGAGATAAAAGGCGGGACTTAAAAAGTTTTCTAACGAGGAATCGACGGCGCGGATGTGACAGGTCTGTTTTTTGAGTGCCGGAAAATCCGTGCGGATTTTTTTCTTTAAATGAGTAAGAATCGATTTTGGCTCTTCATATTTTGAAGTGTGCTTTTCGCAGGTCAAAAAGGACGAAGGTGACGTGGCGGCAAGGGTGGCAAGTTTTTGTTCGGACTCGTTCAGCTTTTTTGTCAGCATTTGAAATAAGGAATCCGGTGAAGATATTGTGCCGGTTTTTTCTTTTACCAGATATTCGTAATAAGTACGACCGCCTGTGTACGCAGCGAGGGCACCATCATTTGGAGCAAAGGGCAAAAGTTTACCCAATTCGGTAATTAGATTTTTATAGGCGGGAAAAAGCGAGTGTGAGAGAAGTTTCCTATGTTTTTCTAACTGCTCTTTCTTTTCGGAAGCAGAGAAAAAAGAGGCGGAATTTATGGATTTTTCAAAACTTTTCTCGATGGCATCTGTCCCTGATGAGTCGATAAATTCCTGACACTGTCTTATTGTGTGGCGAATGGTTGTGGCGGATGGCAGTGTGCCCTTTTTCTTCTTGAATTTTTCCAAGGAAATCAAGGAGTTAAAGTAGGCAGGGATGGACTTTAGTAAAGAAAAATACTGGTCATAATCCTGTTTGTCTGTAAGAATAAATTCACAGAGAAGAACCGGAAGCTGTGCCTGAATCCCACTCGAAGGGTCGAACGAATACGAATGAGCAAGCATGCGGATGTCCTCCTGTGACAGCGTAAGCGAGGCATCAAGTGTATCATAGAGAAGTCTGTCCTCGCGGGATAAATTTTTCGAGGCAAAGCTACGAAGTCTTGCAAGTGTATTTTCCGTCGAAGTCTGCATCTGCTTCAAATCGTGAAGGGAAAACGAAGAAAACCCATCAGGCAAATCCGTAATTCCGTATTTTTTCGGGGACATCAGCGTGTAATTGAGTGTTAAGGAGTCACTTGCGGCATAGGAGCGAAACGTTTCCATGCAAAAGGTGTTAAAGTCAGCGTTTGCTTCCTGCCCGGTCTGACAGCCTGCAATGAAGAGAGAAAAAAGGAGAAAGAGCACAAAAAATCTTTTTTTCATGAGGGCGCCTCCAAGACGTTTGTTCCCAGTGTATGAAAGCGGAAAAACATTTATGATATGGCATATTTTTCATTCTGATACATAAAATTTAAGGCAGACAAACGGAGACTGAGGAGGGGATATTTTTGGAAGACAGACGGGAATTAATTGAGAAAAAATACGGGTTTCAGGTGAAAAATCAATATCGGGCAAGGGGTGCCATCCTATTTGATACGAAAGACGGTCCTCTGCTGCTTCGTGAAAAAATGAAACTTACCGGACATTTTGAATGGGAAAATGAAGTGAAGGAGCATTTGCGTAAAAACGGTATGACACTTTTAGATTTTGCCGTGAAAAATGTGGATGGAGAGTATTTGACAGAAGCGGAAGATGGAACAAAATATGTTTTGTACCGATGGTTTTTTGGAGAGGAATGTGACTGCAAAAATGTGACCACGATTCGCTTGATGGCAGAAAACTTAGGACAGCTCCACAGTAGTCTGCAAAACTTTTATGAGGAACCGGTTTTGCTTCAGCAGCCACTTTTATCCCGGTATGATAAACATAACAGGGAAATGAAACATGTGTATGGGTATATGCGTGGAAAGAAGAAAAAAACGGAATTTGAGCGGTATGCCATGCAGTGCTTTCCAAATTTCTATGAGCGTGCCATGCAGGTACGCAGCCAGCTATCCGAAAATCTCTATTACAAGGAACACAGTGGGCAGACCAAAGACGTCTGCCACGGGGAGTATAATTACCATAATCTGCTTTTAACCAAAAGCGGGCTTGCCACAACAAATTTTGAGCATGCCGCACCGGGAATGCAGCTTCTTGACATGGCGTATTTTATGAGAAAAGTCATGGAAAAGAATAAGTGGCAGGTGGAAAAAGGAGTGGTTTTGTGGAATGGTTACTGCGAGGGGGCAGGATGCAGTAAAAAAGAACTGGAATTTCTCATCACCATTTTGTCATATCCAATTAAATACTGGAAGCTTCTCAATCAGTACATCAACAGTAAAAAGACGTGGATTTCCAACAAAAACATGGAAAAATTAAAGGCTGTTTGTGAGCAGGAAGAGAGCAAAGATAAGTTTTTGCAGCAAATGCGAACATTTACGTTAGGGACTAGTCAGAAAGCCTAAAATGTGATACAATATAATTCTTAATATACGGAAGCATTTTGTCACGCAAAAAGAGTGTCAGGAGATAAAAAATGAAACAAGCGAAAATACAGATTTGTCTTTTTATTGTTTTGCTGGCTGGTCTGACCGGCTGCGGGTCAACTGCCAAAAAGGCGGAGGTGACGAACTCTCCGGAGCCGAGTGTCAGCTATGAGCAGGGGGCTGATTTTGTCGGCGCAGTTGGCGCTGTTGATGAAGAGCAGGGTACGATGGAATTTTATAATACAACATTCCAGACGATGGAGACGTATCCTTATACCGGTGGTACACAGATTTTGACAAAGAACAACAAACAAATGACGGCATCCGAAATTGAGCCGGGTGAAGTTTATGATGTGTATACAAGTGAAGATGGAAAAAAGGTTGAGAAGATGATACAGAACGCATCGGTTACCGAGCACGAGGGAGCTTCGCTCGAAATCAACCAGGACGAAAAACGGCTTACGGTGCGTGGTGTGAATTATGCCTATAACGATGACCTGCTTGTATTTTCAGATGGCAGACAGATTGACCCATTGGAGATTACGCCGGAGGATGAAGTGACTCTCCGCGGGATGAATGGACAAGCATTTTCTGTTGTTGTCACAAGGGGACATGGATATATCAAGCCGAATAATTTTAAGGATTTTACCGGCGGTACGGTTACGGTGCAGGGCGAGGCAATTCTCCCGGTCGCAAAGGATATGCTTTTGGTTGTGCCGGAGGGGCAGCAGCTTGTTACAATGAAAAATGGTGATTTGATGGCTGAAGTCACGGTAGAAGTAAAACGCGGACAGGTTACGAAAGTCGATATGGCGAAGTACCAGAATCAAGTGCCGGATACGGCGCGGGTTACATTTGATGTGAATCCACAGGGTGCAGAACTTTATGTAAACGGATCGCTCACTGACCCGTCAAAACCTGTTTCGTTAAAATATGGTAATCATTCCGTGAAAGTTTCACTCGAGGGCTACGAAGATTACAGCGGTATTATTACCGTGAAGGATGCGAGTCTGACCGTTCATATTAATTTGGCAGAAGAAAGTGCGGATGTCGAGACCGACAGTTCCGATTCTTCCAGCTCGGTTTCCGATGATTCGTCCTCCTCTTCGAGTGAGAGCAGTGTCACTTATGATAACGACCATAAGGTTACGGTAAGTGCGCCGGTTGGTGCCGCCGTTTATGTCAACGGAACTTATAAGGGAGAGGTGCCCTGCAGTTTTACGAAAGTGATTGGAAATGTAACACTTTCTCTTACAAAAGATGGTTATGAGACAAAAACCTATGCCGTTGAAATATCGGATGACAGCAAGGATATTTCCTGGAGTTTTCCGGATTTGACAAAAAATAGTTAAGTAAATTTCCCGAAAGGGTGAATATCACTTTTTAGAAAGTGAAATAAATTAAAAAAGCAGGCCACACATGGATGTGGCAGCAAGGAGGAAATTATGGACTACAAGAAAACATACGAAGCTTGGTTATCAAATCCATATTTTGATGCCGACACAAAGAAAGAGCTTGAGAGTATTGCCGGGGATGAAAATGAAATCAAAGAGCGTTTTTATGCGGACCTTGAGTTTGGTACAGCCGGTCTCCGTGGTATTATCGGAGCAGGAACAAACCGTATGAATGTTTATACGGTACGCAAAGCGACACAGGGACTTGCCAACTACATCATCAAACAGAACGGACAGAAAAAGGGCGTGGCAATTGCTTTTGATTCCCGCCGGATGTCACCGGAATTTGCAGATGAAGCGGCTTGTTGTTTGGCAGCAAATGGAATTAAAGCTTATGTTTTTGAATCACTTCGACCGACACCGGAATTGTCCTTTGCCGTTCGTGAGTTAGGATGTATTTCCGGTATTAACATTACTGCCAGCCATAACCCGCCGGAATACAACGGCTACAAAGTATACTGGGAAGACGGTGCACAGATTACACCGCCTCATGATACCGGAATTATGGATGAGGTGAAAGCGGTAACCGATTATGCGGCCGTTAAGACAATGGACAAAGAAGAGGCAAAGAAAGCCGGTTTGTATGAGAATATCGGAAAAACTGTTGATGACCGCTATATGGAGGAACTTAAGAAAAATGTTCTTCATCCGGATTGCATTAAGAAAGCGTCAGCAGATTTGAAAATTGTTTATACACCACTTCACGGAACCGGAAATCTGCCGGTACGCCGTATTTTGAAAGAACTTGGTTTTAAAAATGTATTTGTTGTACCGGAGCAGGAACTGCCGGATGGTGAATTCCCTACCGTCAGTTATCCGAATCCGGAAGCACCGGAAGCATTCGAACTTGCTCTTAAACTGGCAAAAGAAAAAGATGCCGATTTAGTTCTGGCAACGGACCCGGATGCGGACCGCCTTGGTGTTTATGTAAAAGATACCAAATCCGGTGAGTATATCTGCTTAACCGGAAATATGTCGGGAAGTTTTCTTGCCGATTATGAAATTGGACAGAAACTTGCACTGGAAGGAAAACTTCCGGAAGATGGCGAGTTGATTAAGACGGTTGTTACTTCAAACCTCGTGGATGCGATGGCAAAATATTATGGTATCAAAGTGACCGAGTGCCTGACCGGATTTAAGTGGATTGGAAGAGAGATTCTCCGCATGGAGACAACCGGAAAAGGCCACTATCTGTTCGGCTTTGAGGAAAGTTATGGCTGCTTGATTGGAACGCATGCAAGAGATAAGGATGCGATTGTGGCATCGATGGCGCTTTGCGAGGCGGCTGCTTATTATAAACTGCGTGGAAAAACAATTTGGGATGCTATGTTAGATATGTATGAGAAATACGGCTACTACAAAGATAATGTAATTGCCATTACTCATAAAGGTATTGAGGGACTGCAGAAGATTCAGTCGATTATGGATAATCTCCGTAAAAATCCGCCGATGAAATTTGGTAATTACGATGTGACGGCAGTAAGAGATTATTTGAAAGATGAAATCGTAAATGTTAAGACCGGCGAGAAGAAACCAACCGGTATTCCAAAGTCCAACGTACTCTATTTTGAATTGACCGAGGATGCATGGCTTTGTGTTCGTCCATCCGGTACGGAGCCAAAGATTAAACTTTACTTTGGTGTTGTTGGTAAAGATTTGGCAGATGCCGATGAAAAATCAGAAAAACTGGCTGTAATTGTAAAGGACTTGCTGAATCAGTTAGGATAAAATAAATGCAGGGGGTGAACATGTGAGCAATCCATATTTGGAACAGTGGACGAGCAAAGAGATGCTGAAGGAATTGGAAGAGGGAATTTTGAATGCACCTCAGGATTTGCTTGGCTGCCACATTTTCAAAGAGGAGGATGTGCAGATTTTTACCGCATATCGTCCGTGTGCAAAACGTATGTGGGTGCTGGATTCAAAAGGGGAGACCACTTACGAGATGGAACCAATGGAGCCGGAAGGATTTTTTGGCTATGTCATTGAGAAGAAATCGGAGCGACTGAAAAAATATCGATTCCGGGTGGAATATGGACCGGACGATGTGATTGAAATTGACGACCCTTATGCATTTCCGGGGATGTTTGGTGAACTTGACCGGTATTTATTCTCGGAGGGAAACCATTATAAAATTTATGAAAAATTAGGAGCACATCCGATGAAGCGCGATGGCGTGGAGGGCGTTCAGTTTGCTGTCTGGGCGCCACACGCCTGCAGCGTGAGTGTAATCGGCGAGTTTAATATGTGGGATGCAAGACTTCATAAGATGATTATGAGGGGGAGCAGCGGTATTTTTGAACTGTTCGTGCCGGGCGCGTGGGAAGGCGCTGCCTATAAGTATGAGATTACGGCAAGGAGCGGGGATAAGCTGTATAAGACAGACCCTTATGGAAATTATGCGGAACTGCGTCCGGGAAATGCTTCCCGAATTACGTCGCTTGATGGCTACAAATGGCAGGATGGTTCTTATCAGAAGAAGCATCAGAAAAAGTCAAGAGATGTAAGAGACAAAGAGCCGATGAGTATTTATGAGGTTCATCTTGCTTCTTGGAAAAAACGGATTGAAGACGATGACAATGGCAATTTTTCATATTGTGAGTTAGCATCTATGCTTGGCGACTATGTGGTTGATATGGGTTATACTCATATTGAATTGATGGGAATTGCAGAGTATCCGTTTGATGGCTCATGGGGCTATCAGGTTGGCTGTTATTATGCGCCGACGAGCCGTTATGGTGAGCCAAAAGATTTTATGTATTTTGTGGATGAAATGCACAAGCGGGGGATTCAGGTAATTTTAGACTGGGTACCGGCGCATTTTCCAAAAGATGCTCACTGCCTTGGACGTTTTGACGGACAACCGTTGTATGAACATCCGGACAGCAGACGTGGCGAACACCCGGACTGGGGAACATATATTTTTGATTACGGAAGAATGGAAGTGAAAAACTTCCTCGTTGCCAATGCACTGTTCTGGATAGAGAAGTTCCATATTGACGGACTTCGCGTGGATGCCGTTGCATCTATGCTGTATCTGGATTATGGAAAAAGCGATGGCGAGTGGCTTCCGAACAAAGATGGCGGAAATGAGCATTACGAGGCAATTCATTTCCTGCAGCATTTAAATTCCGAGGTGGAAAAGGAGCATCCGGGAGCTTATATCATTGCGGAAGAGTCGACGGCATGGCCGGGCGTTACGGCGCCGGTAGCAGATGGCGGACTTGGCTTTTCTTACAAATGGAATATGGGTTGGATGAATGACTTTTTGGAGTACATGAAATTAGATCCATATTTCAGAAAAGACCATCAGAGTCAGTTGTGTTTTAGTATTGAGTATTACACCAGTGAGAAATACATTTTGGTTTTATCGCATGATGAAGTGGTTCATGGAAAATGTTCTCTGTTAAACAAGATGTCCGGTTTGGAAGGAGATAAGTTTGCTTCCCTTCGTGCCGCATTTGGATTTATGTATGGTCATCCGGGCAAAAAGCTTTTGTTTATGGGGCAGGAATTTGCTCAGAAACGAGAATGGGCAGAGTTTCGAAGTCTGGACTGGTTTTTACTGGAAGAAGATGACAGACATAAGAAAATGCAGGATTACGTACGTGAATTAAATCACTTGTACCAAAAGTATGATGCCTTGTATTATCACGATTTTAATGTTATGGGCTTTGAGTGGATGGACTGCTGGCGTCCGGAATTAAGTACAGTAGCGTTTGTGCGCCGTGGCAGCTCAGTAAAAGACCAGTTGATGTTTATTGCAAACTTCACACCGATAGCATTGGAAGATTATCAGGTCAATGCACCTTGTGCCGGAACCTTTACGGAGATACTAAATTCCGACGAAGAGCGATTTGGCGGTGAAGGCCGTGTGAATAAAAAGCCGATTCAGGCAAAACCATGTAAGGCACCGGTAGTACCAAGACCGGGCGAAAAAATCGAGCCGGGAAAGAAATATTACGAACTGGAACTGTATGTTCCGCCGTTGTCGGTCGTAGTATTGCGGTATGATTATAAAGCGGAGTAAGTTTTCTAATTTCATATATGACTAAAAAAGTTAGAAAGCCACTTCGGCTTAAGTCGAAACACAGCAGCCAGCATTTTGGCGAGAGTTAGTATAACTTGCAGCCCTATCGCCGGTTGTTAAAATAAAAAAGGAAAGCTATATTTGCGAAGCAAATATCCCGCTTTCCTTTTTTTATTTCTAACAACCTACATTAATAATGTATAAACACCATCTCACGGTACTTTGTTAAGTCATAAATCTTTTTCGAATCCGATGGAGATAAGTTTAAGCATCCGTGTGAACCACGGCTTTTATAAAGTGTTTTACTCCAGCGGCTCCATGGCTGCCAAGGGGCACCGTGGAATCCGGTTCCGGTCCACATGATACGAACCCAGTTGTTTACCGGTGTTGCATAGTTATCGCCGCGGAGAATACGATGTGTCTGGTGTTCTTTGATGAAATAAGCACCGGTTCGTGTTTGACGGTCTTTTACTGGTTTTCCGCTGATTGTTCGACACTTAAAAGCAACTTTTCCGTTGCGCCATACATAAATCTTTTGAGCAGTAAGATCAATTTCAGTAAAGTTTTCTGTGTCCCAATCCTTTGTTTTGTCATCTATGTTCATTGTAAATGCCGTGTTGGCAAATTTTGTTTTCTTTTTGATCGTCAATGCTTTTTTCTGTGTGGCATCCGGATTTTCCATATAGGCTTTCTGCTTATTTGCATCCATTGTCTTTTTCAGAGCGCTTGTCAATTGCTTCAGCATTGTATCGTAAACAAGCTGCCAACCGTAGTCCCCACCGGTTACGGAAACAGTTTTGCCGTTGTGGCTTTTAAATGAGCGTGTCACGCCAATAGTTTTGTACTTAAAGCAGGTTTTTTCAACCCATTTTTCAATTGCCTGATTATCAAAAGTAACTTTTCCGTTTTTATAATTGCACCATTTATAAATCTGTTTTGGACCGATGGTTTCTTTAATGTCCTTTTGAATTGTCCAGGTTATCCAGCGCAGAATTACCGGATTGCAGGCATCCACTTTTTGCTGAAGCGAAGGGTCTGTGGAATAAATACTTGGCTTTTCGTATACATCCGGGTATTTTTTTTCATCCGTTAAGTTTACCTTTTCGTGTCCGGATTTCAGAGCTTTTCCAATCGCCGTTATCAATTCATCGTGATTAAGCGTATTTCCTAAATATTCTTTTTCAATAACCAAATATTTTTTCTCTGATGAAAAAGCGACCTTTGCGTTTTGCGGTTGTGTAACCGGATATGACTCACTTCCGGTTGAGAGATCGGACTGTCCCACGAGGGCATCCAGTTTTTTCTCATCATAAGAAGCCCCTAAGTCAATATCCACCTGCTTTCTTTTTCCCAGGGAAAAGAAAGGAAGAGAATCATGTTGCTCATCATATTTTTTCTGAAGAGAATCTTTGATGTCGACTTGATAATCAATGTCATCTTTTCCAATGGTCAAAGTTCCATTATTTCTTCCTGTTATTTTCAGTTGATACGTGGAAAATACCCGATTAATCAATTCCGCAGATTCCTCATAGGTCATGCCTGATACTTCTCTGTCACCAATCCATGTGTTTGAGTACCAGCGGTTCATATAATAAATATGTATACCCAAAACAATGCCTATCACTACAACAAGTGTTGCAATTGTAGCAATAAGCATTGCCTTTCCCTTTTTTGTACGAATCCAAGATGGTTTTTGTGTTTCTCGATTATCCACCCTTACATCCCTCTTTCCTAAATAATATTGTCTCACAATGGGATTATAAAATTTTGTGGTGGAGTTGTCAACACAAACACACGCTTTTTTTACAATTACCGCAACTTACCAGATTTTTGCCGCCTCTAAAAAGGCTGTGTATGACAATTTTGGATCATAAATACTGGTATCAAACAAAAGAGGAGCACACTGGGAACGCCATGACGTCGCATCACATAGGCCCCAGAGAGTGATACCGGTAATTCCTTTTGGATTTACACTCTGATTACGATTCTTTTGTTTGGTAATGATGGTCTGCATCAGTTTTTTTACGAATTTTGCCTGATCTGCATCGGTTTCATGCTCCGGTGTGTAAGCGTAGGAAGCATTAGTTCCTTCTGTGTCAAAGTTTATAGTAAAGTCAAGTTCGGTTATCTGAATTTCGTAACCTGCTGCTAAAAACTGCTCCAATGCACTGCCGTATTCGGCAACCGTAGGAACTTTTACATCTACGTGGCTCTGCATGCCGATACCTCCGCAAATTTTAGCAGTTTCGCCTTTGTTGATAAATTCCACCAGATTTAATGTGTCTTTTACACCGAAATAGGTGTTGTAATCATTATAAAACAACGTGACTTTATCCGTTGCCTGATAACTCTTTAACATATCGTAGGCAATTTCAAATGCTTTCTTTACATAAGAAGGAGAATTTCCCATATCGCCATATACACTCGTCCATGTTTTGAAAAATGCAAAAGACGGACGGTGGAGATATTCGTTTACAACATCCCATGCGTAAACAATGCTTCCGGCAGAACCGGTTAAAGCTTTTTCTTTATCCATTACATGCCCCATTACATTATGAATGTAAAAATCAAGACGGGCATCCATAACAGCAGGAGTAACAACTTTTGAGCCATCGTAATTTTTTGTAAAGAACCAGGACGGCGTCTGGCTGTGCCATACCAAAGTATGGGCACGCATTTTCAAACCGTTGTTTTTTGCGGCCTCTAAAGATTTGTCAACGGTTGTAAATGCTAATTCCGGAACGGTTGATTCGGTATATCCTGCAGGAATGTAATATCCCTTTTTCTTTGCGTCAGCAACGGAAATGAGCTTGGCGGATGAGCCGAGAATAGCATCCGGTTTCATTTCATTTTCCAAAGTAAAGCTGTTGTACTGTTTTTTTACAAATTTCATTGTGGACGCGTTTTGCAGTTCTCGTGGATTAGAAGCACTTCCGTAGTTTAGGCAGGTACCCATGTATGGTACAATTTTTGCATAGGTATCCTTTAAGCTGGAAGCAACGACGGTTTTTTTTGCTTTCACCTTTACTTTGCAGGTAAGTTTATATGTCTTTTTCTTTCTTTTTACCGTGCAGGTGATTTTTGCGGTTCCTTTCGCTTTTGCCTTTAATTTGCAGGAGGTACGTTTCTTTTTTGAAATTGAAACGATCTTTTTCTTGCTTGTTTTCCAGGTGACCTTGCATTTTTTTGTGTTTTTTACCTTAAGAGTTTTTGATTTTCCCTTTGTCAGAGTCATTGATTTTTGGGAAAGTTTTGGTTTTTTTGCCTTTGCTTCGGTGGACGCCGTGTTTGTCAGAAATGAAGACAGACAAAGAACGGCAACCAGGCTGTGGGCAATTACCTTTTTGATTTGTTTCATATAGCTACACTCCTTTCATTGTAACCATATTTTAACCCCAAAAAAGGAATGCCACAATAAACTATTGTGACATTCCACTGTGTTATTCTCAAAGAAAATTGTTTATAAATGTTGATAAAGTTCCTTAAGCAGAGAAACGGTGTGGATAATTGCCTGTTTTGCAAAAACCGGATAATCCATATGACCGGAATTATCTGCCTTGTCAGAAATGGCGCGGATAATTAAAAATGGGACGTTGTTTAAATAAGCAGTGTGCGCCATGGCAGCACCTTCCATTTCTGCACAGTCACCATGGAATGTTTCAATTAAATAATTTTTTTTCTCTGCACTGGCGATAAACTGGTCTCCGCTCACCACTTTTCCAATGTGGCAGTGAATGTCCGGATTTGCTTTTTCGCAGGCGGATTTTGCCAAAGAAACCAGTGTCTCATCCGCTGTAAAAATCGACTGTTCCATGCGTGGGATGATGCCGACCGGGTCTCCGAGTGGCGAGACGTCCATATCGTGTTCCTGCGCACAACTCGATAAAACAATGTCACCGATATCAAGGGCGTTGTTCAAGGAGCCGGCAACGCCGGTGTTGATAACCATGGTTACATGAAAGTCATCACAGAGAATTTGGGTGCAGACTGCCATATTAACCTTGCCAATTCCACTTACAACGGCAACGGTTTTGAGTCCGTAAAAATCTCCTTCCACAAAAGTCATGCCTGCTTTTGTCACTTCGTTTGTATTTGTCATTTCTTCTTTTATGATAGCCACTTCTTCATCCATGGCTCCGATTAATCCAATTTTTTTCATAATGCCTCCTCATAGTAAAACAATCCGTTTCGTCCTTAAGTGTAGTTGATTTGTGTAGAAAAAGTCAAGGGTATCTTTATTTATAAATGCGCACTTTGCAATAAGCCTTCTTTTTGGATTTATCTTTTGCCTTTGCATAAACCTTAACGGTATGGCCGATTCCCTTTTTCTTTGCACGGACAACACCTTTTTGCGTTACTTTGGCATATTTTTTATTGGAGACATACCATTTGACTTTTTTGTTTGTTGCATTTTTTGGTTTTACGGTGGCCTTTAATTTGAGTTTCTTTTTATAACGGAGTTTTGCTTTCTTTTTATTTAATGTTATTTTTGTCACCAGTTTGGTTGTTTTCTTTGTACTGCTTGTACCTTGTGCCGCAGTGGTGTTTGTCTTTGTTGTGGTCTGTAGACAGGCAGGGAGACCGGATGAGGCGGAACTGATTTTACTTAAATCCAAAATGCCGCCGGTCATGCAGTAGGAAGAAAGCCCTGAAACCTCACGCACACAGTTCAGCAGACGGTTGCGCCTTTGCACTGCGGAATCGTTTGGATATGCGGCGGCAAGAAGTGCTGTGGCAGCTGATACCTGAGGGGCAGCCATAGAAGTGCCGCTCATCGAATTGTACTTGATATAAAGGGCATTTGTCGGATTTGCTTTTGAAATGCCGATGTTATCAAAGTAAATTTTATGTACGGAAGTAAAGTTGCCTGTTAAGGAAACAATTTCTGCGTAAATAGTGTTGTTTCGTTTTATAAAATACAATTTACTGCTGTAGTGGGACCATGAAATTTCACCATTTTCTTCGATGCCCATATCATAAGATACCTGATATGTGCCATCGGCTAAGCTCATGTCGTCTATATCCATGTAAAGTGCCAAAGTTGCAGAACTTCGTGCAGCATCAATGGAAATGCAGTAAGAGCCGCTGCCTGCCTGATTGTGCGAATCTTCTGCTGAGTAAGACTTTTCATTGTATAAAATGCTGCCATCTAATTTGCCGATTTCCGATGGGTGGTATAAAACGGCATCGTTAGAGTCAAAAGAGGTGAAATACGAACACCGTGAACTTCGCATACTGTCTGTGTAAACGGAAGGGTAAAAAACATCGGAATTTATTGTGGAAAAAATATTCCGGCCCGGTGCAAAAAGGTGGACCGTTTTATTTCCGTAATCGGAAAAAGATGCTTTTTTATCGGTCTGGGTGGAGGCGCCAACGGTTACCACATAAGGGCTGTCCAAGTCATAGGGACATCCGTCGGAGATGGCATTATTGTGGTCTTCGCCATCGTTTCCGGCAGCAAAAAGAAACAGACTGCCATTTTGCCCAATCTGGTTAATCAGCGTTTTCATAGAGGTTGAACTACTTCCACCGCCACCCCAGGAACAGTTGATGGCGGCAATATTTGCGCCGAGAGTCTGCGCTTTATAGATGTAATTAAAAGCCGCGATGATAGCGGAATCGTATGATGTGCCGGCAGAATTAAAAACTTTCAACGCCATTAGTTTTGCATTGCTGATGCCGCAGATTCCTTTATTATTGTCCGATACGGCACTGATGACACCGGCGCAGTGAGTACCGTGTCCGTCCTCATCTTCGTCCATAGGATCACTGTCGTAATCTCCGAAATCATAGCCATATGTACCCGGAAGCTCTAACTGGTCGTAAGGATTTTTCCACATGTGAGCGGTTAAATCTTCGTGGGTGTAGTCAATACCGGTATCAACGACTGCAACAATGGTATCGCTGTCGTTACTTGTTTGAATCCGGTTTTTGTACTGAATACCGGAGGAAGTAGTCTGATAGGCTCCGGTGCCGTCTAAATACCACTGTTCATCGGCATAAGTATCGTTTGTCGTGGCTAATTTATAGCGGTAGTAATTTGGCTCGGCAGCAACTACATTATCCTGTTTTTTCAGTTTTTCAATAAGTTCTTTCGTTGAATAAGTATCAGAGTGAACCTCTGAAAGATAGAGATTTTTCCCCTTTTTCTTTTTGGCAGGACCAAAATCCCAGCTGTTTTCCACTTCAATATCGGAATCAAATGATGCGGTTCCCTCTTTGGCAAGTCCGGTTTCGGAAGAAGCGTTAAGTGTTACAATGGCTTCGCCCTCGACATAGTTATCAGAAGTTTTAGCGGTCTTAGCTTGTTCAGTTACAGCCTGAATTTTATGCGGTATGGTGCTGCTAAGCAAAAGAGATAAAATCAAAACTGAAATCAGTCCTCTTTTTCGCATAATTTTACGCTCCTTTCTCAAATAATCATTGCGTCAAATGGCAATAACTGCTATGATAGAAATAACGATTTATGATGATAAGTATACGAAAAAAATGTGAAAAAATTAAGTCGAGGAGGTAGCAGCATGTTATTTGTGAAAGTAGATGAACTCAAGCCCGGAATGCGCTTAGGAAAACCAATCTACAATAAAAATGGAGTTTTGTTGTATGACCGTGATACAAAACTTACGATGCAGGCGATTTACGGAATTAAAAATTTTAGGCTTTTAGGTCTGTACATACTTGAACCGGCAGAACCGGTTCCGCCGATGTCGGAGGATGATATTAACTTTGAGCGTTTTCAGACGATGGCGGTTTTTAGTATCCGCGAAGATTTGGATTTGATTGATTCCGGAAAAAAAGACAAAGGGCTTGACTGGCTGTGCAGTCTTATCATAAAGAATTATGGAGACTTAAACCATAAGATTAATTTTGTGCAGAGTCTGCGAAGCAGTGAAGATTATATTTATAAACATGTTTTGAATGTTGCTATTTTGTCCGCCATTATTGCCGGTCAGATGGGCTTCCCGGTTGGACGGATTAATCTCCTTGTGAAGTCTGCTATTCTGCATGATATCGGTGCACTGAAATTACAGCAGTTACCGGATGCGGAAGATTTAGATGATGGCACGAAAGAAGTCGTTAAGAAAAACACACAGGAGACATTAGACCGATATGGTGATTTGGATGAGGAAGTTCTGCGCCTCATTACCCAGATGCAGGAGCTTTATACAAGAGAGAGCGATGCAGAAATTCCGGCAGGGTTAAAAGAGAGCGTGAATGCAAATATCCTCTATGTGGCAGATGCGTATGACCGTATGACAGCAATGAAGTCTTTTGAGGAGCCGACTTCGGAAGTGAAAGCGGTGCGTGAACTTCTTGCGGATGAGGAGCGTTATAATAAGAAAATAGTAAATGCTTTGATTCATGGTATTTCTATTTTGTATCCGGGTGTATGTGTTGAATTGTCAAATGGAGAAAAGGGATTGGTTATCACTGAAAATGAAGATAATATTTTCGAGCCGACTGTCCTTGATTTCCGTAATAATAATTTGTACGATTTGTCGGATCCATCCGTGAAACAGACGATTGAAATTGCCGATGTCATGAAAACGATGGATAACCGAATTAAACTGGATAAAAGTCTGTTAGAAGAGTATCAGGCAAATTAGGAAGAGATACTAAAGATTTCCGCCGGATTGTCCGAGATATAAGTATAAGGATTTAGAAAGTGAGCGTGAAATCTATGGATATTTCGACCAATCGGATTTCTCTTACCTTTGATGACACGGAAAGAATGGAGAAAAAAAACGTGTCTGTACAAGACGCCAAGGATGGCGGCATCTCCCAGATTCAGGTGGGAGCGACAATGGATTGTTCCGTACAAGAGGCGGGGAAACACCACATTGTGTATACGGAAGCAGAAGCAAAACAATTACAGAAACAAAATATGGTGCCTTTAGACGATGCGCAGATGTCACCGGCGGATTTTATCAGCCGCTGTATGACAGGGAAAGATGCAAAAGCGGTTTCGGAAGATGGGACACCGTTAGAAGAATATACTTCATCTCAGCTTGAGCGGGCGGTCACAAGAATTAAGAAAGAACGTCATGAGAAGCAGGAGGCTGTCGAGCGTGAAGTGTCAAAACAGCGGGAAAAAGATGAGGCGGTAAGTAAAAATGCCGCTCAGTTAGCCGTGGACGGTAACGTCCCGGACGCTGTGATTGACCGGTTATTGGACAGTGACCTGCCGGTGACGGAAGAAAATGTGGCGAAGCTTTCGCATGCCGTAGATATGGCATCGGAAATCCGCTCTTTTTCGGACGCTGCGATGAAGTTTTTTATTGACAATGAAAATACAATTCTTACACCGGAAAGTGTTAATGCCGGTGTTCATGGGGCCGTGGAAGGTGAAGAGAATCCATCGTCCGAGGAAAATGATTTTTCACTTGTGGAGAATCAGGTTCGCAGCCGCTTAGAAGAGAGCGGGATGGAAGCAGATGACGAAAACATGGCAGCAGCGAAGTGGCTGTATGAAGAAGATTTACCGGTAACGGCAGAAAATGTGGCACTTTCTTCGCAGGTAAAAGAATTAAAAGAAACTAAAGATTCGGTTTTGGCGGCACGAATTGCCGACCAGATGGCGGAAGGTGTGCAGCCGGAAAAAGCGAATTTAGTGAAATTATCGGTGGCAGAGGCTGTTCGTTTTAAGAGAAGACTGGCGGAAACCCAGCTTACGATGACGGCGGATGCCATCCGCACGATGTCAGAAAAAGGAATTTCAATTGATGTCACGAAATTGGAAGATGTGGTTGAGAAACTTAGAGCAGCGGAAAAAGAGGCTTATCAGTCGGAACTTTTCAATGCGGATTTGCCGGTGACAGAAGAAAATATCAATACGCTGAAAGAAACTTCTCAGGCGGTAAAACAAGTGTTGTCTGCACCGGTTGAGTTTATGGGATATGCATTTACTCAGGGAGTAGAGGATACACTTTCTTCCCTGTCTTCTAAGGCAGAGGCGTTCACCGCTTCGTTTGATATGGTAGAAAATCGTTATGAGTCGGTGGGAACAGAAGTCCGCAGAGATTTAGGGGATTCGCTCACAAAAGCATTTTCCAATATCGATACGCTGCTTGAGGAAGCAGGTTTCGAGACAACAGCGAGAAATGAGCGGGCGGTTCGCGCTCTTGCTTATAATCAGATGCCTCTGACCGAGGAAAATCTGGTTTCTGTTAAAGAGTATGACGAGCGTGTTACGACGCTGATGAAAAGTATGAAACCGGAAGTTGTCTGTGAGCTCATACGCAAGGGCGAGAATCCGTTAGAAAAGACATTAGACGAATTGCAGAATGATGTGAATGAGATTTTAGCCCAAAATGATATAGAAGATATTTCTTTCCGGAAGTATTTGTGGAAGATGGACCACACGGATGGTCTTACGGAAGATGAGCGTGAAACGATGATTGGCGTTTACCGCCTTCTTCACCAGATTGAAAAAAGTGACGGAGCGGCAGCCGCTCAGGTATTAAATGAGGGAAAAGAATTATCGCTTTCTTCCCTTCTGTCGGCAGTCCGCACACGAAAAAAAGCCGGAATGGATGTCTCGGTGGATGATTCGTTTGGCATGGAAAAAGAAGTAATTGCTTCGAAAAATTCCATTTCCGAGCAGATTTATGCAGCATATGGACAAAATATTGCGGCAGATTTAATGGGAAAATTGTCACCACAGGTATTAAAAGAGGCAATGGGTGGAAATGAGGAAATTTCAGCAGAGGCATTATTGGAGCGGTGTGAAGAGGCAGCAATTGCAGAGGAAAATACCTTTTATGAGAATGAAGTGCGCTCTGTGCGTGAGGTGGCTGCAAAGAGTGAGTCAGAGGTGATAAATTTCTTAGAGGCGCTGGATTTACCGGCGACACTTTCCAATCTTTCACTGGTGCAGGAGTTTCGGCAGATGGGTGCCGGTAAATGGCGTGATTTGTGGAAAGAAGAGGATACCGATGCGGTTCTTGATGCGATGGAAGAGCCGGACTCTTTGGATGATGTATTTGAAGAAATTGAAGAAAACATGCAAAAAGAACTAGTGGAAAGACGGGAATCAGACGATATAACATATGATGAAATTACATGGCAGAATCAGATGTCCCGCTTGTTTACATTCCATGGCGCAATGCGCCGCTGTCAGGTTTATGAAGTGCCGATATTGACGGAATTTGGAATTACGACTTGTAATATTACAATTAGGGAAGGCGTGGAAAAAGAAAAGGGCAGTATTGAGATTGCTATGAATTCTAAGGAATTTGGCAGGTTGCAGGCTAGTTTTAAGGTAAAAGAGAAAAAGGTAAACGGCTTTGTTACCGTAGAGGATGAAACGAGTGTTTCCTCCTGCCAAGAGCGCATGGATGCATTTGAAAAGGAATTGGAAGAGATTGGTTTTACAATGGATGGTAATACCCTGATTACGGGGCAAAGGACGTCTCTTTCCGTAGGAAATAAAAAAGAAGGTGCAAAAAATCAGGATTTGTACCGGATTGCCAGATTATTTGTGGTAACCATGAACAGAAAGGACGATGACAATGAAAATTAATACAAATATTTCGGCGCTTCGCGCAAATTTTAACTTGAACAGTGTACAGTCACAGTTGACAGCAAGTACAAACAAATTATCTTCCGGCTACCGGATTACAAAAGCAGCAGATGATGCGGCAGGAATGGCAATTTCCCAGAAAATGCACGCACAGATTCGAGGACTTCAGAGAGCGTCCAAAAACGGTTCAGATGGTGTTTCTTTTATTCAGACGACAGAAGGTGTTCTCTCTGAGATTGAAAATATGTTACAGCGCTGCCGTGAACTTTCGGTACAGGCGGCAAACGGCAGTGTGACAACGATTGAAGATAAACAGGCACTGCAAAATGAGATTGATTCTTTGATGGCGGAAATCGACCGTTTGTCAAAAGATACTGAGTATAATACGATGAGTGTGTTAGATGGTTCCTGCTGCCGTCAGTCCTCATCCAACAATGTTGGTGTGAAATTGATTGATGCCAGTGATGATGTGGCATTAACCGGTTATAAATTTAAGATTGTATCAGAGGCAACACAGGCAACTGCAAAAACAGGTGCACTTGGATTTGCACCAACAGATGTAGTTGATAAGGCGACTGCAGGACAGATTCAGATTAATGGTGAAGTGATTGATATTAAGGAAGGTCAGACTTTTGAAGATGTTTATGCAAACATTCGTGATTACTGTGAAATGATGAATGTTGATGTGGTTCCGGTAAATGCCGCCGGTGTGGAGTGTGAACTGGCTGCGGCGACAAATCTTTCCTTTACCTCAGTTATTTACGGTGCATCCCAGAAGTTAAATATCACAACGGATAATGCAAATCTGGCGCAGAAACTTGGTATTAACGGTGTGCAGACTACAGAGGGTACCGATGCAAAAGTAACACTTGATACTACTTCCGGATTTTCAAATACGGCAACAGTATTTATCAATGGCGGACAGATGGAAGTGTCGGACCGCGACGGATTCCGCATGTTATTTGATATTTCAAATGCGAAAGCCGGTTCAGACGCTACCGTTACCATGTTGGATGCCGGTTATGTTGCAATCCAAATTGGAGCCAATGAGGGACAGAGCATTAACATTTCGATTCCTTGTGTGAATACAAAAACGCTGGATATTGAAAACTGTAACGTATGTACCGTGGCAGGAGCTTCTTCCTCAATTTCAGCTTTTGATGATGCGATTCAGCAGGTTTCTTCCATTCGTGCTAAACTTGGTGCCTACCAGAATCGCTTGGATTCTGCAATATCAAGTCTTGATGAGACTTCACAGAACTTGACGGAGGCATGCTCTCGTATTGAAGATGTGGATATGTCGGAAGAAATGACAAAATATACACAGTACAGCGTGTTGGTACAGGCAGGTACTTCGATGTTAGCACAGGCGAACAACCAGCCACAGACGATTTTACAGATTCTTCAGGGATAAAATAATCCCGCGAATAGGAGGAAGATGGCATGGAAAAAGAACGGTTACAGGAATATGCAGCGCGTGTGACACAGGCAAACCGAAGTGAACTTGTTGTGATTATTTATGAGGCAACACTTGCCAGTATAGAAGAGGGAAAAAAATATTTAAAACAGGGAGAAATTGAAGCGGCGCGCCATGAAATTGAACGTGCGCGCAGTATGATTACGGAGTTGATGGCAAGTTTAGATTTGCAGTATGAGATTTCCCATTATCTTCGCCAGTTATATGTGTTTGCGTACCGGGAACTTTGTCAGGGCATCGCAAACAGAGACCCGGAGCAGTTAAATCATGCAACGGATATTTTTGAAGCACTTCTTCCTTCTTTTAAAGAAGTTGCAAAACAGGATGACTCCGAAGCCGTTATGAAAAACGTGCAGACAATTTATGCCGGCCTCACATATGGGCGTGGAACGCTCAATGAGACGATTGATAGCGGGGCTGATGCAAATCGCGGATTTGAGGCGTAAATTCGGCGTTTGTCTGAATACTCTGCACTTGGCGCAGTAAATATTTATAACGGAAAGACAGCGCATTGATTTCATAGATATAGCTGTCAATTAAATCCGGGTCACATACATTTTCAAAATTGGAATGGGCGGTTTCAAGCGCCTGTTGTAAGGCCTCAATTTCCTGCATAAGCTCGGCTTTTGTCTGGCATGCAGGATTTTTTTTATTCTTCATTTCACACTCTCCTTTACGATGAAAAATCACAAATACTTAGTAACAGTATAGTCAAAAAATGGAAAGGTTATGCATATTATCTTGTGTCGTAAAACGCTTTCGAAAGTTGTTGACAAGGAGGTATGCGGCGTGTTAAATTTGTAGCACATCACAGATAGGAGGTGAGTGATGACCTTAGTTTACGAGTTGATTTTTCTTGTTCTCGTACCGGCATCCCTCTTCGATTTATGGCAGTACCGTGTGCCGAATGCACTTTGTTTTGCCGCTCTTGTGATAAGCCTTATCGGCCATCTGGACAGGATATCGGCAGGCGGGATTTCTTTCTGGCTTGCAGGGATAATCATTCCGTTTTCTGTCAGTTTTATATTTTACGTTTGCCACGTATTCGGGGCATCCGATAGTAAATTAATTTCTGTTATAGGAGCATTCCTTGGTTTTAGGGCTGCACTCCGTATCCTTGTTTATTCTATTTTTGTTGGTGCCATTATGGCGCTGTTTAAGATGATTTGGCGGAAGAATATGTTTCGCCGGTTTCGCTATTTATTTCAATTTATAAAAAGTGATAAAAAAACACGAAATAAAAATCCCTATTATGACATGAGACGAGATGGTGAAGATGGTGTCATTCCTTTTTGTATTGCCATATCCATCGCTGCCTTATGGGAGATATTTTAGGGAAAGTGCCCTTTTATGCAAATGGAAGGCAACGGAAAAAGGAGGATTCGGATGAAAGAAACGATAATACTTTTGTATTTTTTGCAGGCAGATTATGGAAGGCGGCTGCTCCGCTTTTTGACAAGGAAAAAGAATAAACAGATACGATTGGAGTTAATGACAGAGAGAGAACGAGTGATGTGGCGGACGGAGACAGAGAACCAGCGGATTGTTGTTTTGACCGATGATGAGGGACTTTATGCAGAGGCAAAAAAAGAGGTGATTCTGTTAGGAAAGGCAGATGACAGGCGGCAGAAGAAGATTTTACAGTATCAGCGTGCCGAGGGCATTTACGAGGATTTATTGAAAATTCTTGGTTATAAGCCTTTGGAAGAACAGAAAAAAATACAAAAAGGTGTGATTATGTTTTTTTCGCCGGAGGGAATGATTGTTACGGAGCCTGCGGTGATGACGGCACAGTATCTGGGGACAAAAGGGCGGTGTCTGTTTGTCAGCTTAAGCGGATTTCCGGTATATTTTGACGGTGAATTTTCGAAAGATCCGCATTGGCAAAAAAGAGATATTGGCGAGCTTCTTTTGTGTCCATCGGAGAAGTTGTTTTCAGCGCAGTTACCGCAGTATGTTTATCCGTTTGGCAGTGCTGATATGCTGACTCCGTTTGCCCATTACAAGGATTTGTTAGACTGTGGAATCGAAGACTTGAAAAAGTTATTTGAGAGGCTCTTGACAATAGGTGAATATGATTCGCTGGTTGTCGAGATGGGGGCTTTGTCGGAGTCTTTGATGGAGTTTATGGTGTGTGCCGACAGGCTGTTTGTTGTAGATAAAAGAGATGGTTTCGGTGATGTGCGTAAGAAGGTTTTTTTGCATTATTGTGAGATGGAGAAAAAGAATGAGTTATTAGCACTTGCTGAGTTTATTCCGGAATGGGAAGAGATACAAAACTGGCGGGAAAATCTTTGCACTCTGCCACTTGTCGAGTGGTCACAAAATAACCAGTTGATGTCACGTATGGAGCACTTACTGGAAAAAGAAGGAGGCCCGGAGGATGGATGTGTATGGGAAGATATGGAATGAAAGACGGATGGTAATTCGGGAACGGGTACTGGAGGAGGTTCCACCCGGTGCAGAACTTGAGGATGAAACCCTGCAGGCGATGATTGACCGGACGATAACGGAGCTTTTTCCGGATGAGTATATCCGGCTAGAAGAAAAGCGAAAACTGCGCCACATGGTCTTTAATTCAATTCGCCGCATGGATGTTTTGCAGGATGTGTTAGAGGATGAGACGATTACGGAAATTATGGTAAACGGACCGCATCACATTTTCGTTGAGCAGGCGGGGCGTTTGTATGAGACGGGACTTTCGTTTGAGCATCAAACGAGGCTGGAAAACATTGTTCAGCAGATTGCTTCCCGGGGAAACCGCATTGTGAATGAGTCAAACCCGATTTTGGATGCCCGATTGGAAGATGGTTCCCGCGTAAATATTGTTGTGCCGCCGATTGCACTGGAAGGACCGGTGATTACCATTCGTAAGTTTCCAAAAGAAGCAATGACGATGGAGAAACTTCTTTCTCTTGGTGCGTTGACAAAGGAGGCATGTGAGTTTTTACAGAAGCTTGTGATTGCCAAATACAATATTTTTATTTCCGGAGGAACCGGTGCCGGAAAAACCACATTTTTAAATGTGCTGTCTAATTTCATTCCGAAAGAAGAGCGTGTGATTACGATTGAGGATTCTGCGGAATTGCAGATTCAAAACATCGCAAATCTGGTTCGACTGGAAGCCAGAAACCGCAATGTGGAGGGAAAGAATGAAGTTACTATCCGCGATTTGGTTAAGAGTGCACTGCGTATGCGTCCCGACCGGATTATTGTTGGGGAGATTCGAGATTCTGCGGCAATTGATTTGTTGACAGCGATGAATACCGGACATGACGGAAGCTTGTCTACCGGTCATGCAAACAGTCCGAAAGATATGCTGAATCGTTTGGAGACGCTCTTTCTGATGGGTTTAGAAATTCCGTTGGCAGCGATTCGACAGCAGATTGCTTCCGGGATTGATATTATGATTCATCTTGGGAGACTTAGAGATAAGTCGCGGCGTGTGCTGGAAATTAGTGAGGTAGGGAGTGTGGTGGACGGTAAGATAGAACTTCATCCGTTATTTATTTTTGAGGAACAGGGAGAAATGAATGGCAGGGTGAAGGGGCATCTTGTGAGGACAAAGACGGTTTTTTCGGCAACCGGAAAAGCGGAGAGAGCAGGGGTGATTTTGTGAAATGGATGAGAGAACGAAAGTGGTATTTGAAGACAATGGCAGTTGGGTTTATCGGAAGTTTTTTCCTGCTGTTTTTATTTTACCGGCAGGCAGCATTGTGTTTTTTGGGTGCGGTTTTAGGAAGCGTTTGTTATGTAAGATACCGGATAAAAGTTCAAAAGGAGCAGGAGAAGTGGCAGTTGATGGTGGAATTTAAGGAGGCAATGGATAGCATGGTTTCTGCACTGGCAGCAGGATACTCTATGGAAAACGCCATCACAGAAGCGTATCGCGATATGAAGTTGCTGCATTCGGAGGATACGAGGATGATGAGAGAACTTTGGGACATACAGCAAAAAATTTCTCTACATCAGCCACTGGATGAAGTGTTGTCCGCATTCGCATCAAAAAGTGGTGTGGAAGATATTATCACTTTCGCACAAATTTATGCGACGGCAAGAAAAAGCGGAGGGAATTTGGTAAAAGTGATGAAGCGGACGGCACAGAATATCAGCGAGAAGATGGAGATACAGAGAGAAATTCAAACGATGATTGCCGGAAAAAAGATGGAAGCTAATTGTATGACAGCAATTCCCCTTTTTATTATCCTGTATTTGCAGATTTGTTCTCCCGGTTTTTTGGATCCTTTATATGAGGGATTTTTTGGACGGCTTTTTATGACCGGTGCATTTTTTGTGTATTTGGGTGCCGCAGCATGGAGCAGACACTTGATGAAAATTGAATGTTAGGAGGTAGAAAATCATGAAAATTAAAAAAGACTGGTTTGGCATGTTTTCGTCTACGAGGGAGTATGCCAGAAGTATTTATGTGAGAGAACCGACCGAAGAAGTTGAGAAGCGGATTTGGACAAAAAGGATAAAAATAGCAGGGGTGTTAATGGCCGCTCTATTACTCAGTTTTTTGTATTGTTTATTTCAGCCGTCAGATACGCAGGAAATTTTGGATGGCTATGTGGTGAGACGGCAGGAACAAGAGCAGTCTTTGGCGGTTACGGCTGAGAGTAATGATGGACAGAAACTATGGAAGAAGGAGTTAGAACTTACTGTGTCAGACCGCGATTTTACGGAGAAGGAGAAGGAAAATCTGGATGGCAGGACAAAGAAGTATCTGGAGTCTGAACTTCTGGGAGAAAATCAATCGCTTCAGCATGTGGATAAACCGCTGCATTTGCCGGATTCCATGCCCTCTACGCAGATGGAGATTCACTGGACGGTAGAAGACACCTATTTAAGTGAAGATGGAAGTCTTTGTAAAGAGCAGATTCCAAAGTCTGGTGTCGACACGGAGGTGACGGCAGAGGCTTCTTGGAAAAACTGGAAGAAGGTATATTCATTTTCTATTCACATTGCGCCTGTCAAGTGGAGTGAAAAGAGTTTGTGGGAGAAAAATGTGGAACAGGCAGTGGCAAAGCAAATGGAAGAGCAGGCAGAAAAAGAAGTTGTAAAACTGCCGGAAACCATTGACGGTAAGAAGGTGCGCTATATTTTGAAGTCGGAAGAAAAAAGTTATGCACTTGTGTATCTGGTTCTTGCTCTGATAATTTGCCTGCCGGTATTTTGGAGAATGCAGCAAAAGAAGGAGCAGACGCTTCGCAGGGAGCAGCTCTTACTTGACCATCCGGCGGTGGTAAATCAGTTTATGCTGCTTTTAGGTGCCGGGTTAAGCGTGAGAAAAGTGATTGAACGACTGGTTAGCGAGTATGAGAAGAAGTGCCAAAGGGGAGGGAAAAAAAGGTATGTGTATGAGGAACTTGGTGTTGCGATGCGTCAGATGCACGATGGCGTATCGGAGACGAAAGCAGTGGAGTGTTTTGGCAGACGCTGTCTGTTACAGCAGTATTTGCGATTTTGTTCTCTGATTACGCAGAATATGAAAAAGGGAGCGGAAGGAATGCTCGCAATTTTAGAGACGGAGGCGATGGATTCTTTAGAAAGGCGCAAAGAACACGCACTGCAGTTGGGGGAAAAGGCAGGAACAAGACTGCTTTTCCCAATGATGTTAATGTTATTGATTGTTATGGGAATTATTATGGTTCCGGCATTTATGACGATGTGAGTGCCGGCAGAAGGAAAGGAAGGTACAACTATGAGAAATGTAATAAAAAATTATTTTTTAGAAGAAGATGCGATTGGTGTTGTTGAAATTATTTTGATTCTGGTAATTTTGATTGCTTTAGTGCTGATATTCAAAACGAAAATTACCAGTGTTGTAACGAAGGCGTTTACGAATTTTACTAGAGATACGGGGAAAATTCTTGCGTAGGCTGATGGGCTCCATCACGGTGTTTCTCTCGTTGGTTTTTCTCTTGGTTTTTGCCTTGTTTGGCACACTGTTGGAAACGGCACGCTATACGGTATGTAAAAACCATGCGGCGAGAACACTGCGGACAGGAGCAGAAGGGCTTTTATCCGAGTACAATAGACCACTCTATGAGCATTACGGATTGTTTTTTATTGAGAAAGGCGGTACCCCATATGAGCAGGTGATTGGGCGTTATGCAGGAGATACAATTTCCGCGGCGGACAAAGGTGAAATGGATTTTTTAGATGGCGGAATTGATGACATTCAGGTGAAAAACAAAGTGTATCTGGGGGATAATCACGCAGAGGCACTGCAAAAGCAGATTCGCTCTTACATGGGACGTGTTGTCACGAAGGAACAGTTACAAAAGGTGTTACATTCATCAAACGATTTGAAAAAAGTGGAAAAGTCCGCAAAAAATATCGAGACGACGGTGGAAAATCAAAAAAAGGCTGCAGAATGTTATACGGATTTACTTGAGTTGATGCGGTTGGTGGATGGCATTACGGTGACGGGCGGTACGATAATCTGCGAGCAGGAATTTGCAAAGATGTTCGTTACCGGAGAGTGCAAGGGGCAGAATTTTGGTGTCACTGAAGGCGCCGTGTGGAAACAGATGAAGAAAAATCTGGATCAATCAACGAAAGATTGGAATATAAAAAATAAGCTAAAGTTTTTGGCAAAGGTATCGAAGGTTAAAGGACGTATTAAACAGGCACAGAAAATTGGTGAGAAACTAAAAAACGGGTCAGCGTCAAAAGATGATACCATTTCGCGTGTGATTGCTGCTCTTCCGGTACTTAAGACAAACCTGGATATTCTTACAAAAACGGAAGAAATACTGCAAAAGGATAGTGTTAAAAACTGTAAAAAACGGCTGGAAAAGCTGTGGCAGGATTATGATACTTCCTCCATTGTTTTTGATTATACCGGAGTGGAAGAAGATGGGGGAGGTGAAAATCCAAAAGATTCTTTGGAGGGTTCTTTTTCAAAAGGGATTCTTTCTCTTGTTGTAAAGTCGCCGTCCAAGTTGTCGAAAAAGTCCATTCAGTCGCCGGATTCTTTTGCTGAGTATTACAAAGAACAGGAAAAAGATAAGGAAGATTACGAAAAGAGAATATCGGATTTTATCTCGAGTGATACGGTGTCGCTTACAGGGATTCTTGGTGACATGGCAGATTATGGGATGGATGAATTTTGCCTCGATGAGTACATACAACATAAGTTTTTGGCATACGGAGAAAAAACGGACGCCAAGTGGAAACAGGCATTAGATTACGGACTTGAATATCTGGCTGCCGGAAAGGCATCGGATGAGGAAAATCTGGAATCTGTGCTAAATCGTATTTTGCTGATTCGGACAGTAACAAATTTTGTGGCGCTTGAGAGTGACTCCAAAAGACGAGGTGAGGCTCGAGCAGCCGCCATTGCGGCGGTTGGGTTTACCGGGCTTGCTCCGTTAATTACATTGACGCAGACGTTAATTCTTATTACGTGGAGTATATCGGAAAGCTTAACGGATGTTGCGGCTCTTTTGGATGGAAGAGATGTGCCACTTTGGAAAACGCCGAAAAGGTTTGTAACAAATTTTACGGAAATTGTTTTGATGAATCATGATTCACTGCAAAAAAGAGCAAAAAGATTTCCGAAGAGTAAAAAAAGCAGTTTCGGTTATCAGCAGTATCTGATGTTGTTTCTGGCAATGACAAAACAGAGTACGAGAAGATACCGTGTGATGGATTTGATTCAGAATACAATGCAAAAAAACGGTTACAAGGGATTTAAACTGGGTAGCTGTGTTTACGAAATGAAAGTATGTGGCGGTTTTTTATTCCCCGGTCATTTCTTTCGTATGGCACCTCTTGAAAGCGTCCTTGGACGAGATGTGAAAAACTGCCGCATCAATGTTGAAATCTGTGCGGGGTATTAAAAAAAGAATCGAGGCGAGAAAGGGTATTCTATGAAAAATTTAATTGAGGAATGAACCAAATTTTACCTAAAACAAAAATATAAAACATTATTATAATGAAAACCGTGTAACAATAGGATACCCTTTCTCGCCTCGAGTTTATGTATGGGGAGGATGGAATGTGAAGAAAAAAGAAAATGGCTCTATGACGGTAGAAGCGTCAATTTGTTTACCTGTATTTCTGTTTGCTATGATTTTAATTGGTTATCTGGGGCAGATGATCCGGTGTCAGGATGAGGTACAGTCTGCGCTTTCGCGGGTGGCAAAAGAAGCCGCCGCAGAGTATGGCATGTCAAAAAGTAATACGATAAAAAGCCAGGCGTATTATTTAGCGAAAATGAGTTTATATTTAGAAGGTTCGGCGGGGAAAATTACTTTTTTTCAATCCCGTCTTTTAAAAGAAAATGACGAGATCGATTTGATTGCCGGTTTCCGGGTGAAAACACCATTTTCTATTTTTTCTCTGGGCAGTTACCAATTTCGCCAGCGCGTACATACAAGGGCTTTTACCGGTGTGGAGCGGCGGGAAAAGGAAAATGAAAAAGACTGTGTCGTTTATCTAACGGAGACCGGAACAGTTTATCACCGCTCGCTGGATTGCAGTTATTTAAAACTTACGATATCGAAAGTTTTGTATCGTGATTTAGTGAATCTTAGAAACAGCAGTGGCGGAAAGTATAAGATATGCGAAAGATGCTGCCATGGCATAACGCCGCAGGATGGAGAGGAAGTTTACATCACGATTTATGGAGACCGTTACCATAAATCGCGAACATGCAGTGGGCTTAAGCGGACAATTCGGGAAATTATGCTTTCGCAGGTGGGAAACCGTGCGCCGTGCAGCAAATGTGGCGGAAAGGAGAAGTGATAAGATGAATGTATTTATTTTTTTAATCACCGGTATTTATTTATCCGTGATGGCGGTAATTGACCATAGACTTCAAAAGATTCCGGTACTTCCCGGCGTGATTGGTATTCTTGTCATAGTGCTGGCGAGAGTGGTAGATGGCGATTTTTGGAAGTGGATGCCGGGAGTGGCAGTGGGTGTTTTTTTATATTTGATGAGCAAAGCGACAAGGGGTGCCGTCGGAGAAGGTGATGCCCTTGTTTATCTGATGACAGGAGTAACGCTTGGCTTTTTTGGCAACATAGAACTTTTGACATTGAGTTTGTTTTTTTCTGCTATTGTTTCGGTGTTTCTCCTTGTTTTCCGTAAAGTGGGGAAAAAGAAACGGATTCCGTTTGTTCCTTTTACAGCAATCGCTTATGGGGTGGTGATGGTTCTATGAAAGAGGCAAGTTATACGGTAGAGGCGGTGTTTGTCGGCTGCATTACGATATGGGTCATACTGGCGCTTCTGTACAGCAGTTTTTATATCCATGACCGCATGATATTAGGCTCTGAAATTGGAAACCGGATAGAATGTGGCAGTGAGCGGGGAGAATTGTCCGTTTCTGAAAAAGAAGAAAATAATCTTTGTCGTCTGCTCAATGAGAAATTATTTTTAATGAAAATCAATCAGGTGTCACTTACCAAAAAGATAGCATCTGTGCGTGCGGATGTCCGGTATTCACTGCCGATTTCTTTATCCGAAATAAAGGCACTTTTTGTAACGAGGGAAACCGGGCAGAATTTTGTATTTACAAAGGAACTGATTCGTCCCATGGAAATGAAGTGGGATTATGATTTGCTGAAAGGAAAAGGAGGGGGAAAATGAAGCAGGAATTTGTTCAGGAGGGCATGAGAACCTATTTAAAAATTGAGGGAGATGATTTGGAAAATGTCGGGGATAAAATGTTTTCTTATCAGACGATTCCCGGTTTTGTGCCGATGGAGATTGAATGGGTGGATGAGAAAAAACAATATGTGTATGATGTGACCGGTAAGTTGAATTTGAAACAATATCTGGAAAAGGATGGTATAGGAAAACATAAGGTGAAAAAGGTTATGGAATGTTTGTTATCCCTGCCGGAGCGGCTAGAGTCATATTTACTGGATGGAAATGATGTGAGGATACTGCCGGATTGTATTTTTGTGGATAAACATTCGGAAGAAGTGTATGGCATATATTATCCGGGGAATGATTGTTATGGAATGACTGCTTATGCGGCAGTTGCCGAGTTTATAATTGACCATATGAATCAAAAGGATACTGAACTGGCATTTTTCGTGTATGGACTGCACAAAAGGTTTCTTGAAGAAGGGATGACACTTGTTGCTTTGCGGGAATATATGGATTCGGATTCCCATGTGGAAACAGATTTTGCAAAAGAGGAAGAGAAAAAAGATTCTTTGATTTATCAGGCAAAGTCAACTCCGGATAAAGAATTTTTACCGTTTAAAAAAGGGCAGATGGACACAGAAGTTTTGCGGCATGCGGTTCCGATTGGAGTTTTAATTTTAGGAGTTCTGGTGCCGGTTGTTTTGTATGCAGGCGGATGGTTTCGACTGGCGGTTTCCGGTGGAACAGACTGGGTAAAAGCAGCCGGAGCATTTATATTTTTTCTTGGCGTTTCTGTATATGGGGCTTGGAAATTGTGGCCGCAAAAGGAGATTGTTGCTTCTTGGGAAGAGACGGATTTGCTATCGGTCTGTTTGATTCCCTGTCAGGGAAAAGAAGAACCGGTTCCGCTTTCGCATTTTCCGTTTTTGATAGGAAGTGAGAGAGAACGGGTCGATGGCGTGCTGTGCGCCAAAGGAGTGAGTGCTATTCATGCACAGTTTGTCCGGGAAGGAGATGTGGTATATCTGCTGGATGAAGAGTCCGGGCAGGGAACTTTTTATAATGATACACGATTAGTTCCGTGGCAGAAAACAAAGGTAAAGGACGGAGATATCCTGCGGTTTGGGACTGGCGAGTATGTGGTGGAAATCACTTAAAATAACGACACAAAATTAGCGGATGTCCGGAAAGGTCATGTGGTGCAGATAGGTTTTCTGAAAATCCGGGTGTTCCCCTAAATTCAAAGGGACGCAGTCGTTTTGAATCGCCGGTGTCCGTTCATAGACAGCCCATTGATACAATCCCTGAAGACAAGTGTTTCCCATTACTTTTATTTCAGAAATGCAAAGGTCTGAAAACAAGCCGATGCACTGACAGTCTTCAATTGACAGATGGAATCCAAAACCGCCGCCAAGATATAGTGTGAACGATTCCTTTTTTGATACACCGGATTCCGCTAGGAGAATATCGATACCGGCAGCAATGGCAGCAATGGCGAGCTGGATACTGCGTAAATCTTCGGGAAGGAAGGTGATTGATTTTCCATCAGGACTTTTTGACAAAACAATACCGTCTGTCTTAAATTTTTCAGTTAGGACACCGTCACTTGTCACATAGTGTTTACGAAGTAATTCGGCACACAGGCTGATGGCACCGGAACCGCAGATTCCGATTGGATGGGCATTGTTTATTGTCGTAAGGGAAGGGAAAAGAGTTCTCAAAACGACATGTGAAATAGCCCCCGAAATGCCGGGACATCCACAGGAGAGGCCGTTTCCCTCAAAGGCGGGACCTGCCGCAGTTGCAGCGGTATAGAGTTTTCCTTTGTGGTTAAGAACCATCTCACCGTTGGTTCCCAAATCAAGAAACAAAGCATTTTCACCGGATGACGGTAAATGGCAGGAAAGAAGCCCTGCGGTAATATCGCCGCCGACAAAGGCAGAAATCCAAGGGGCGGTGTAGACGGTGCAGTTTCCAATGGAAAGTGGTTCCGGGGAAGGTACCTTGATCGTAAAAGGGCTGTGACCAAGGCTTGTACAGTCATAGCCAAACAGCAAATGTATCATGGTGGTGTTTCCGCCGATATAACAGAAGCGAATGGCAGAAATGTCATTATGTGTCATCTGGCAGAGGAGGGCGGTTTCTTTTTTTATATGTTTACGGATGCAATCCGTTAAATCGGAAAGATTTCCATGCGTCGCAGCCTGAATTCGGGAAATGACATCCGAACCAAAATGAGCTTGTGGATTTGCGGAAGTTTTACACTGGCGCAGAGCACCGGACTCTTTGTCAATAAACGCCATGGCAATCGTTGTTGTACCAAGGTCAATTAAAAGGGTGTCGGCAGTGCCGTCGGATGTTTCCATTTTTTCTAAGGAGACACTTTGAATTTTGTCAGAAGTATCCGGAAGGGATACATCCATTGGCTTCTTTGGAATCAGGGAGCAGTCAAAGGAATACCGCGCACCATTACAGCGATGGGCACCGTGGCAGTTACAGGGAAGTGAAAATCCCTGCTCCTCAATCAGAGTCAATATATTTTTAGTATTCTGCGCATCCGCATGAATGTGAATGTTCATAAGAAATCCTTTCCTCGGCAGATTGACCGACCTTTCATTCTGTGTTACAATTCATCATAGCATAAAGTTTAAAAAAGAGGAAGAACAGGGAGAAAAATATGGAGACTAAAAACCGCATTCCGGTGATGACGCTTTTGCTGATTTTGATTAATGTTGTGGTGTATCTGTATGTGGAAATTCATGGTTCCAGTTATGATGCCGAATATATGATAAAAATGGGCGCTGTGTATGAGCCGTATATTGTACAGAGACATGAATATTACCGGCTTATTACGCATTTTTTCCTTCATTTTGGATTTGATCACCTGTTTAACAATATGATTTCTCTTTTGATACTTGGTTATTCACTGGAGAAAGTAACAGGGAAAATAAGATTTTTAATTTTATACTTTTTGTCCGGAATATTGGCGGGAATTGTTTCCTTAGCGTACAATCTGTCAATGGCACAGGAAAGTGTATCTTGTGGTGCATCGGGTGCCATATATGGTTTGATGGGTGCGCTGCTTGTGATGTTAGTTGTGGGGAACCGGGGAAGGTTGTCTTCGGAAGTACCCCGATATATTTTGTATCTTGCCATTAGTCTGTATAGCGGGATGCAGGATCCGACGATAGATAATGCCGCCCATATTGGCGGTTTTGTAGCAGGTGCTGTCATTTGTTTATGCATGACGCGGTTTATCCGAATGGAGGTTTCTTATGAGAGTTAATATTTATTATGGTGGACGAGGTCTGATTGACGACCCGACGTTGTATGTGTTAGAGAAAATTACAAAAGTGCTGGATGAATTGCGGGTTACTGTGGAACGCTATAATCTATATGAAGATAAGCGTGCGATTACCGTACTTCCAAAGACGTTAAAAGAGGCAGACGGTGTGATTTTGGCGGCTTCTTTGGAGTGGTTTGGATTTGGCGGTTTTCTGCATCAGTTTTTGGATGCATGCTGGCTGTATGGCGACAAAGAAAAACTTTCCCATATGTATATGATGCCGGTTGTGATGGCGACAACGTATGGGGAGAGAGAGGCAGAGTATTCTCTGATCCGCGCATGGGAAATGCTTGGTGGTGTGCCGGGCGAAGGTATCTGTGCATATGTAGATAATCATGTGGAATTCGAAATGAATGCACAGTTTGGCCTAATGATTGAAAAGAAAACAGAGAATTTTTACCGCATGATTTCAAAAAAGGCGGTTGCTTTCCCGAACAGCAGCGTTGCCGTAAAGAGAAATGTATTAAGAACCAGCAATCTTTCCCTGACGCCACAGGAGAGCGAGCAGTTATCAGAGTATGTTTCCAATGATAACTATGTAAAAAAACAAAAAGAAGATATTGAGGAATTAGCAAGTTTGTTCAAAGGGATGCTTGGTGAGGAAAAAGATGAAGACGATTATGTAGAGCGTCTGAAAAGCCACTTTTTCCCGATGGAAGGACTAAAAGCAGTTTTTCGTATTGATTTAGTGGAAGAAAAATCTTCTCTTATTATTGATATTAATGATTCAAAACTGAATTGTTACCGAGGAACGGTGGAGCAGGCAGATGTTACAGCGAAAGTGAAGACCGCAGTTTTCGAGCAGGTGCTTGATGGCACAAAAACTTTCCAGAGTGCATTTATGTCCGGCGAGTTATCGGCACAGGGAAATTTCAAAATCCTGCGCAATTTTGACACCATTTTCCGGTTTCAGAATATATAACATGGAGGAAATGAAGGATGAGTGTGGATAATTGTATTTTTTGTAAGATTCTTGCGGATGAGATTCCATCATCGGTTGTGTATGAGGATGATATGTTTCGTGCCATACTAGATGTGAATCCGGCTGCGAAAGGTCATGTTATTATTTTGCCGAAGAAGCATGCGGCAAACATATTTGAACTGCCGGATGAAGAGGCATCGAAGATTTTGATTGTAGCCCGCAAAATTGCGAAAGCTTTGAAAGAGGCTTATCACTGCGATGGAGTAAATATTTTGCAGAATAACGGAGAGGCAGCAGGACAGACCGTATTCCATCTGCATGTTCATGTGATTCCTCGTTTTGAGGGGGACACAGATCATATTAACATTGGCTGGAAACCGGGTGAAACACCGGCTGATTTACAGGAAATCGCAGAAGCAATTAAAGCAAATTTATAAGGAGAGGATTTTCCTATGAAACGAATTATTTTGACGGGCGGCGGCACCGCCGGACATGTAACGCCGAATATCGCGTTGATTCCGGAGCTTAAAAAAAGAGGATTTGAGATTCATTACATTGGTTCCAAAACAGGAATTGAAAAAGAATTGATTGGAAACTTTGATATTCCGTACTATGGAATTTCTTCCGGTAAACTGCGCCGCTATTTTGACGTAAAAAACTTTACGGACCCATTCCGTATTTTGAAGGGATATTCAGAGGCAAAGAAACTGATTAAGAAAATCAAACCGGATGTTATCTTTTCAAAGGGCGGTTTTGTAACGGTGCCGGTTGTAAAAGCAGCGAGCAGACAAAAAGTTCCATGTGTGCTGCATGAATCCGATATTTCACCGGGACTTGCCAATCGTCTCTGTATTCCGTCCGCTACGGCAATTTGTGCAAACTTTCCGGAAACGATTGCCAATCTGCCGGAGGATAAAGCATATCTGACAGGAACGCCAATCCGAAGCGAGCTGTTTTCCGGAAACCGTCTCAAAGGACTGGATTTTTGTGGATTTACGGCAAACAAACCGGTTATTCTTGTAATTGGCGGAAGTCTTGGCTCCGTTCGTGTGAATGAGGCAGTCCGGGAGATTTTGCCAAAGTTATTAGAAAAATATCAGGTCATTCATCTGTGTGGAAAAGACAAAGTGGACGAATCACTGAAACAGACAGAAGGCTATGTGCAGTTTGAGTATATTCAGAAAGAATTGTGCGATTTGCTGGATGCAGCAGATTTGGTGATTTCGCGTGCCGGCGCAAATGCAATTTGTGAATTGCTGGCCCTTCATAAACCGAACATTCTGATTCCGCTGTCGTTGGAAGCAAGCCGCGGTGACCAGATTTTGAATGCGGCTTCTTTTGAAAAACAGGGCTTTAGCTATGTGATTAAAGAAGAAGAATTAACGAGCGAAAAATTGTTGGCAGCCATTACATCGGTTGATGAGAATAAGGAAACTTATAAACAGGCAATGAGTCAAAGCAATCAGCAGGATGCTGTTGTGAAAGTTGCAGATATTATTGAAAAAGCTTGTAAATAATTGGATGATGCCGAAAATTGGCAGATAATCCAAAATAATGTCATACGATTTTTGAATTTGATGGGATATCCTTCTAGGCAGAAGAATATCCCATTGTTATACTTGTCTTATCAAACAGGAAAGGAAGATGAATATGACAGAGTGGATTCAAAAACAGTATGTTGTGGCAGGTATTGCTGCTGTGTGTCTTGTATCAATGTTAGTTAAGTGCCTCATTCGCTACAAATACCGGGCGATGCTTAGGGAGGTACAGGATATGGGACATTCCAAACACAAACTTGTAAAATCGATGGTGATGAAATTCGATGCCTGCTATAAGTTAAAAATGGGAGTTCCCAATGTTTCTCTTTTTGTGAAGAAATATTTGTGGCACTACCGCATGATGGGGCTTTATATGAAAACGTGGGAAAATATCAATGGGTTCTGTCTTGTAATTGTAATGGCGGGAAGTATGGCAAGCGGTATTTTTGCCATGATGCAGGGAATGTCTGCGGCAATTGTATTTTCTCAGCTGCTAGCCGGTGTTTTTGCAACCGGAGTTTTATTACTCATCGAATACATAGCAAATACATCGAATCTTTTTGACATGCTGCAGGTTGATATTACGGATTATCTGGAAAATATCTGCAAACCCCGCCTTGAAAATGAACTGTTTCATGCAGAGCATCTAAGTGAATATCAAAGAGAATATTTTGATGAGACATCGGAGCAGAAAGTTGTGGATTTGGATTTTTCGAAGAAAAAAACGGAACCTAAGAAATTAACATCAGAAGACCTTACGTTTACCAAAGAGGAAGAGAGTGTGATACGTGAAGTCATTCAAGAATATCTCGGTTAGTAGTTGACAGAGAGAAAATGGAAAGAGTATAATTTATGGTAAGTGGATTAATAGACTAATAACACAACAGGAGGAACAATTTGATGGGAAAACATGTTACGTTTGATTATTCGTTAGCGGATAAATTTATCCGTGAAGATGAAGTGGAATTGATGATGGCTTCGATTCATGCGGCAAGAGAGACTTTGGAGTCAAAAAGCGGGGCAGGAAATGATTTCCTTGGCTGGATTGATTTGCCGGAAGATTATGACAAGGCTGAGTTTGAGCGGATTCAGGCAGCAGCGAAAAAGATTCAGTCAGATTCAGATGTATTGGTCGTAATTGGTATTGGTGGATCCTATCTTGGTGCTCGTGCAGCAATCGAATTTTTGAGACACTGCTTCTATAACAGTGTGGACAAGTCTGTACGCAAGACACCGGAAATTTATTATGCCGGTAATAATATCAGCGGTACCTATCTGGCACAGCTGATTGAGACAATCGGCGACCGTGATTTCTCGGTAAATGTCATTAGTAAATCGGGAACCACAACGGAACCTGCGATTGCTTTCCGCGTGATGAAAGAGATTCTTGAAAATAAATATGGAAAAGAAGAGGCTGCAAAACGAATTTATGCAACGACGGATAAAGTAAAAGGTGCGTTGAAGAGTCTTGCAACTGAAGAAGGATATGAAACATTTGTAGTACCCGATGATGTAGGCGGAAGATTTTCCGTATTAACAGCTGTTGGTCTTCTTCCGATTGCAGCAAGCGGTGCTGATATCACAAAACTTATGGAAGGTGCACAGAGCATGCGTAAGCTTTGCTTAGAGACACCAATTGAGAAAAATGATGCCATTTTATATGCAGCAGTTCGTAACCTTTTGTACCGCAAAGGCAAATCCGTTGAGGTACTCGCAAATTATGAACCGATTTTCCATTATGTGGGTGAATGGTGGAAACAGCTTTATGGCGAGAGCGAAGGAAAAGACCAGAAAGGTATCTTCCCGGCTTCCGTTGATTTGACAACCGACCTTCACTCAATGGGGCAGTTTATTCAGGACGGTTCCCGTATTATGTATGAGACCGTAATGGAACTGGAAAAACCGGCACTTGACCTTACCGTGAAAAAAGAAGAAAATGATTTGGACGGCTTGAATTATCTGGCCGGAAAAACATTGGATTTTGTAAATAAGAGTGCGATGAAAGGAACACAGCTTGCTCATACGGATGGTAATGTTCCAAATCTGCAGATTCGTATTCCGGAGCAGAACGAGTTCTATCTTGGTGAGTTGTTCTACTTCTTTGAATATGCCTGCGGTATCAGTGGATATCTGCTTGGCGTGAATCCATTTAATCAGCCGGGCGTTGAGAGTTACAAGAAAAACATGTTTGCTCTGCTTGGTAAACCGGGTTATGAGGAATTAAGTAAAGAATTGCTTGCAAGATTATCGTAAGGAAAAAGACAAAACAAAAGGGACCGTCAAATGACAGTCCCTTTTTAATTTTAATAAAAATTATTCAGCTTCAATCGCACCGGTAGGACAAGCTGCTGCGCAAGAACCGCAATCCAAGCAAGCTCCGCCGTCGATTTCGTAATGTGCATCGCCTTCTGAAATAGCGCCTACTGGACACTCAGATGCACATGAACCACAACTGATGCAAGAATCAGAAATTTTATAAGCCATTTTTAAATCCTCCTTTTCTCAAAAATATTTTGAACATACTCACATGATAATACAATTTGCTCAAAAATACAAGGGAAAATTTATCGATAAGCCCTTAGAAAAGAATGGAAAAGGAGCATGACTTACGTTACTGATAAAAAATATCATTACTGAGCGGCAAGCTGTTTGCCAAGTGCCTTACATTCAGCAATAGCATCGTCATTTGGGACTTCCTGACAAATCAGACCCTCGCCGTTTAATACACGTGCGCCGGCTGCTTCCATACGCTCTACCCAGTCACGCATCCACTGACCGTCACCCCAGCCATATGAGCCAAAGAGTGCAATGGTCTTTCCACCAACGCTTCCTTCCAACTCGGATACAAAAGGTTCCATTTCGCTTTCTTCCAAAACCTCTGCGCCCATTGCCGGACATCCGAGTGCAAATACTTTTTCTGTTTTCAAGGCATCCAGAGAAGCGTCCGTAACATCAATAATTTTAGCTTCTTTGCCTGCTTCTGTTACGCCTTCGCTAATCGCTTCTGCCATAGCCTGCGTGTTTCCTGTCTGTGACCAATAAACAATCGATATCATAGTTAAACCTCCTTTATGTAGTTAGTTAAATCTAACTCACGCTTATACTAGTTTACTTTATGAAATCTGTCAACCGGATTATTGATAGATTTAATCAGCATCCATTAATTGAGATTCTTTCTTAAAAATGGAAAAACTTTACAGACTCAAAATGCGAATAACATTCCTTGACAAAGAATACACTTGTGACTATAATCGAAATTGCATGATATGATAGTTATCGATGACGAAAGCCAAAAGGAGGATATATACTATGTTGAAGGAAGTAACAAAGGATATGCTGATTGGAGAAATTTTGCAGGCAGACGCAACGGTTGCACCGATTCTTATGGCGTCCGGTATGCACTGCATTGGCTGCCCGGCTTCTCAGGGAGAAAGTCTAGAGGAAGCAGCAATGGTTCACGGCATTGACAGCGATGAACTGGTTACGAAAATTAATGAGTATCTGGCAACAAAGAATGCATAAGATTGTATTAAAAAAGGACCGCTTTTGTGGTCCTTTTTTTCATGTTCTTAATTCATTGCAGCCTTAAATATCAGCAAGTTTAGTTAATGCGTTGTCTTTCAAAATCAGACAAAAATGCTCATTATAATATGCCTGTGTGGCATAAGTAACATTTTCCTCTTTTGCGTATTCAGCCAAAGCAGAACACATCAGACGGAAAGCATTTTTTCCTTTGCCGCGGTGGAGTAACAAGAAATACCGCTTAGTAGCAGGGTCTTTCCACAAACTGTTTTTGCCACGGTAATCGCAGTCAATCTGACCGGTAAGTGCTATCAGCGTATTTAAGGAATCAAAGGAGAATACTTTGATTCGGTCAGCAAGCGGTTCTGTCTCTTTTTTCTTAGCTTTACGTCTGTTTCCCTGCAAAGCCTCCTTTAATGGTACAAATTCACCTGATGATTCAGAAGAATCTTTTGTTTCATTATCTTCAGCTTCTTCCAATAATTCATGGAGCTGCTCGAAGCAGTTTATGAAATCCTCAGAATTCTCCGGTGCATCTTCTTCTAACAAATCATTGTCGTCGGAATCGGCATCATCCGATGGGCCAAACATGGAGAAACGCTCATCCAATTCATCCGGATTATCAACTTTATTAATAAGCAGAATGATGGAATCCCGTGAAGTCGGGATTGCCTCAATCATAAGTGGAATATCATCCGCATCAAAACCTAAGTCTATATTCGCTTGCTCCATTATATCACGAAAAAGTTCTTTAGCTTTATCGGAGCCGTAAGCCAATTCACTGATTTTGAGCTGACGTTCCATCAAATCATGTTTGTTTAAGGTACAACGGATTTGATTTTCACTCGTTCGTTCAATCTTCACAAGCACACATCCTTTCATATTTTCTATTGTAGAAAAGTATAAGTTATCTTATCTATAAAGTCAACACTAAGTGAAAAAAAACAAGGGGGAAAGTCGTTTAGTCGTTTGGGATGAGCTGAAACGGATAGACGACACTTGTTTTGGCAAAATCACCTCTTATATAATAGAAGCAGGTAAGTCAAAGCGATACGATGGGAGGTGCAGGAAAATAATCTATGACTTGCCGGGATGGAACGAAAAATGGCACTTTCATATGATAATATCACGGAAAAGTATTATGAGGGGGAAACTATGCAGCAGAATCAATGGATTGTAGACGAGATGAATCAGGTTTACAAACAAGGAATACGAGTCGATGTTAATGGGCTTTCGTATAATCCGAAAACCTCAGCAAATTTAATGCGTGTATTGGAAAATGGTTCCTATATGCTAGACTATGAAGGAGACATGTTGGGGCGTATTGTGGCTCTGCACGTGGATTCTGTCGGGCCATCGGAACAGCCATCCTATAAGACGCTGCGCTGTAAAAAAAAAAAAAACAGGCCGGAAAAAAAGAGGCGCAGCGAAAAAAATAAAAAAAAATAAATTTTTTGCAACTTTTCCTCTCTTTGAATCGTCTTATTGGTATAAAGGGGTAAGAAAAAGCCCAAAACAATAAACTTAGTAAAAGGGAGGTTTTTTTATGAAAAAACAAATTTTATTTGCAGCGACAGCATTGATGCTCACCGCAGGCGTAGTGGCAGGAACAAATGAGTCGGAAGCAAAAGCACCGAAAAAGATTGCGATTAACAAGAAGAATTTTCCGGATCAGGTCTTTCGTGAACTTGTAAAATCCAATTATGACAAGAACAAAGACAAAAAGCTCTCAAAGGGCGAGATTAAGAAAGCAAAGAAGTTTGGTACATCCAGTACCAAAAACTCGATTAAGATTAAGAAGTCCAAGTATGGAAAGTATACCAAAAAGTATATTAAGGACATTAAGAACTTTAAGGGAATCGAGAAACTGACAAATCTTCAGAAGTTTGTTGCGAACGAGACGTCAGTAAAAACCATTAACTTAAAGAAGAACAAGAACTTAACATATCTTGAGATGCAGGATGGCAATCTGCGCAAGATTGATTTGAATAGTAACAAAAAATTGAAATATGTCTATCTGGCGTATAACAAAATTTCTTCCCTCAAGATGAACAAATGTAAAAAATTACTGATTGTAAATATTCAGGGACATATGGTTAAGAAAGTAAAAATCAACCGTAACAAAGCAACCGTTGTATACGGTGAAGATTATTATGCACCATATGCAGTTACAAAAGTAAAAGAAAATTTCAGCAATTTGAATAAAGCAGGACAGATGGATGGCGATGGAACGTTCTGTGTATATGAGTGGGCAGCAGACCATTCCAACTGTCTTCGTAAAATGGTAAATGGCGCTGCTATGGCGAGTCAGCCGGTAGCCTTAGATGCAGATGCTGCAGCAAAGGCAAAGGGCATGCAGCAGATTACGGCGCAGTGGAAAGATGCGAAAGGCAACTTCTACTTCTTAGCAGATAAAGATGGTGATATGGTAGCTAAGACGGCATATTATCTGGTAAAGGTGAATGCGCAGGGTAAAATCGAGGCTGAACTTGCAGTCAACGACCAGTTGATTCCAAATATGACCGGTCTTCAGGAAAAATACAGTATGGAACTTTTGGCAGTTCAGAACAATACTGCCGTACTCAGTATTTTGACTGCCGGAAATAATGGTGTTGTAACGGTTGACTTAGATAAATTGACGATTACAAAAGAGGCTGTTTGCAGTTTTATTCCGAAAACAGCAGAGGGGGATGTAATTGCCGGCGTTGAACAGGATGGATTTGAGTTTCATGATGTAGTAGTCAGCAAATTGGTTTCTTCCGGTGTGCAGAAAGCAGCGGATGGAAAAACAGACGTAGAAAAATGTCTGTTGTCAAACGGCCACGTTATGAGTATTCCGCTTCGCGAATCCTATGGTATGTACGGCAGTGCGGTACAGATTTACGGACAGAACATTTATGTGATTTCCGGCGAAGGATTTTTCAAAGCAAAACTGACCGCTAAGAAATTTACACAGCTTTATGGAATCAGTAACTTTGATGGCATGCAGGAAAGTGAAGTAACCTTTAGTCTGGCAATGAAGAATGAAAAAGAGATTTATCTTATGAGTGAAAAGCAGGACGATGATGATAAGGTGACATACCAGTTGCAGGCTGGTAAAATCGGATAAAGAGACTCGGGAGTAGTACGAAGTAATAAAGTAAGAGCCGCCAGTCGTTTATGTCCCCTCAAAACGGCTGGCGGCTTTGGTTGCAGAAATGGCGCAGATAGGCTATAATAAGGCAATATCAATAGATAATATTACGAAGACAGGAGTAAACGAATGAGAGAACAACGATGGAAGAGATTGCGAACCGGACTATTGATTATTGCCTTTTCGGCGATTGGAATGCTTGAATATGTGCAGTTAGTACAGGCATTTGATTTACCACAGATGATGTTAGTCGTTCCGGTGGTGTCCGTGATTGCCATGCTTTTACTTGGAAAATACAGTTTTTTTGTGCCGGTCTGCACGATTGTACTTGCGAGTGCATATCAGATTTTGGCGGGAAGTGAAAATGCGGTAGCAGAGCTTCAGACCAGTGCAAGAAGTATCGCAATTATTTTATTTGAATGTCTGCTTGTGCTTATGATCGCACAGTTTATCGGATTGGGAGTTGGGGCAGCTGCCCGCACATTAGGAAAGAAGAATAAAAAAAGAGTGGTAAAGATTGTTATCGGCGTAGTCTTTGCGGTTGTTTCGCTTGTGCCGTATCTGCTTTTATTCCATAATCCGCTGTATCCTATGACAGCAAGACACCGTTTAAAATCATTTGCGGACAAGACTATTACCGACTATCCGATTGCGGATAAAAAAGTGTATTATTCTTTGAATGATTCGCGGTACATGTGCCGTGTTATTATGTCTGACGGACAGGTTCGCGTGCTGTATTTAGATGAGAACGGAGAAGCAAAGCGGCAGTAGTTTACAGGACTCCGAAACTCTTTAAAACAAAAATCCAAAGCGTCAGAGTCAGTGAGGACAAAAGTGTCGTCAGGACAATGATGCTGGATGTCAATATGCCATCGTTTCCGGTGTTTTTTGCCATAATGTAGCTGGAAACCGTAGTCGGTGAGCCAAGCATAACAAGCAGTGCCATGAGTTCCTGATTGCGGTAGCCAAAGAAGACGGCAAGCGGTAAAAACAGACCGGCAAGCAGAATCAGTTTGATAAAAGAAGCAAGAAGGGTTGGTTTCATTTTTTTCAATGCTTTTTTTCCTTCAAAGCTGGCACCGATGGAAATCAATGCGAGAGGGGTTGCAGTGTTTGCCACACTTCCAATGGCTTTATTGACAAAGGATGGAAAGTGCAGGTTCAATAAAGCGAATGGAAGTGCGATCAGAATACTAAGTAAAATCGGATTCTTCATCACATTGATAAAAGTTTCTTTCATATTTGGCTTTTTACCGCCGTTGTCACCTTTTAACGTAAGGATGATGACGGCGAAAATATTATATAAAGGAACGCAGCCGATAATCATTAAAGGAGCCATGCCGACGCTGTCATACATATTGTTGATGAAAGCAAGTCCTAAAATGGCGGCGCTGCTGCGGTAAGAGCCCTGAATAAAGGCACCTTTTTGCTCTTCATTTTTCATGAATTTCTCGGTAAGTCCCCACAAAACGGCGATGGAAAAAATAGTGACAGAAAAACAGAATAACACATATTTTCCGTCAAAGGCAGAGCCTACATTATTTTCTGTCAAATCCGAAAATAAAAGAGCCGGCAGTGCGATGCGGAATACGTAGCGGTCCGCTGTTTTGGTAAATTCATCGTTGATAATTTTTGTTGTTTTTAAAACCTTTCCTAAGATGATAAGTAAAAAAATAGGAAGTGTGGCGTTAATACTGTAAATTAAGTTTGACATAATAATTTCCCTTCTTAGGCCATCTCTGGAGTAGACCTACAAAACTATTTTACCATGTCTGTCAAGAGTATCGTGACAAATGGCGGTCTTTGTGGTACGATAAAACTATCCATAATTTAAAAATTTTGACGGAGGTAATTAAGTATGTTAGAACAGTTAAAAAAAGAAGTATACGAAGCAAACATGGAGCTTCAGAAAAAAGGACTTGTCATCTACACTTGGGGAAATGTAAGCGGAATTGACCGCGAAAACAATTATGTTGTTATTAAGCCAAGTGGTGTTGAATACGATGAATTGACGCCGGATGATATGGTTGTTGTTGATTTTGACCAGAATGTAATCGAAGGAAAATACCGTCCGTCTTCGGATACGGCAACACATATTGAATTGTACCGTGCATATCCTTCTTTAGCAGGTGTTGTCCACACGCATTCAACGTGGGCAGTAACATTTGCGCAGGCAGGAATGTCGATTCCGGCACTGGGAACGACACATGCGGATTATTTTTACGGAGATATTCCGTGCACAAGAGATTTGACCGCAGAGGAAATTAACTTGGATTATGAGAGAAATACGGGACTTGTCATTATCGAGACAATTGGGGATAAAGACCCGATGGAAGTTCCGGGAATCGTTGTAAAGAACCACGGACCATTTGCGTGGGGAACAAGCCCGGCAAATGCCGTTTACAATGCGGTTGTTTTGGACAAAGTAGCAGAAATGGCGCACCATACACTGACATTAAATCCTCGTGTAAAACGCGCGCCACAGTATTTGATGGATAAGCATTATTTCCGCAAACACGGAGCCAATGCTTATTATGGACAGGATAACTAATTTTCGTTATTTCTTCTCCGCGAGAGGGACAGGGCATCCTGTAAGACTTCCTGTTTGCCATCACGAAAACGAATAACAAGAGAATAGGTACCGCTGTACATTTCCGTTAGAGGAACGGTAAGTGTGTAGCGGTATTTTTCGTACAAAGATTCATCAAGCGGCGGATTCGTCAAATCAAGCTGATAAATGCGGTCCGGATGACTGAATACAATTTCCTGAATCAAGTCACCGGTTGTGTTTACTAACAAACTGTCGCCGTTTATGGAAAATGTAATGCCGTAAGTATTTTTCATAAATTCTAAATCAGTGGCAGAAGATGTCTCTACGGAGGCTGCCTTGTAAAAGACCGGTGCTTTGAGCCAGCCGACGACCGGAAATTCAATTTTTTCCAGACATTCTCCAAAATGCGAAAACTGCTCTAACGAGTCGCTGATGACGGATTCGAAAAATTCCTGCTTCAGATGTGTGGCAGGAGAAGTTACTTCTCTTTCATAAGGGGAGTAGATATGCTGGATTGCACCGGTTTCCCGATTGATTTCCAATAATAACTTGTCTCCTTTTTTGGCATCTGAAGAAAGCACTAACAAGTTTTTGTTTTCCGCAGAAATTTCGCCATATACGTCAAAAATGCCATCACCCACATAGTAGGTGCGGTAACATCTGCCAAGCAAATCCACCTCATATATGTGTGTTGGTAAAAGCCCCTGTTCGGTTTTTACCAGATAGTCCGGATGGACAATCAGAAAGTGTCCGTCCGAGAGAGGAATTAAATTATCATCTTTTGCCGGAAGCGATAAGAAATAACGATACATTCCCTGTTTGTCCTGCACGCATGGATAATGGTTTGTTTCGCTCAATGTGCCGGTATGCAATGTGATTTCACGGTTTTTAATAGGCTGGTTTGACTCGTCATATAATGTCAAAGTAATGATATTATCCGTGTTCTCGCATAAGCCGAAAACAGGAAGCACGTGATTGGTTGTGTACGTCATGGAATCATAGTGCCAGGGCACACAAAAATCGCTCACAACCGTGTAAGATAAACGGCATCTTGTGTCGGTGTGAAACATGCAAAGTGCAGTGAGCGGTGTGATGCCATAGGGATTTAACAAAAGTTCCATCGACTCAAATGAAGTCGAGGCATCGTGGCTTCTTGCCCATAAAAGATTTTCTGCCATCCTTGTTTTCTCAGTCAGAGAAATTGTCACCGGAATCTGGCCGGATACCGTTTGATTTAAGCGCAGACGGTTAAGGCTCATAAAATCAATTTTATATTGTGTGACATGGCTTTTCAGCCATGAAGTGATTTTGTTTGGCATAAGATAAAATCTCCTTTGTACTTTTTACCCATTTTACCTATATAGTGTAATTATAGCAAAAAAAATATGTAAAAAGTATGTTTTTTTGTATAAATCACTCTTTTTTTACATATTTGCGGCACCGGACAAGCAGGTAAATGTTTGGAAGAAGGAGGAAAAGGTTAATAAAATCGGTCATTTCCCAGACAAGAGCAAGTGGCATAATGCCTCCGGAAAAAATCATAATGAGGTAAAGAGTTTGGTAAAAACGCTCATATTTTCCCTGAAACAAATAGTCAAATCCCTGCTTGCCAAGGTAACTCCAGCCAATTAAGGTGGCAAGAGCAAAACTGATAATGGCAATAGATAAAATTTCATCACCGAAAAATGGAAGTTTTCCAAATGCGGCGGTCGTTAAGGCGGAGGCGGGAAGCGTCTGCCATTCGGACGGAAATTCCAACTGATAGCAGACAAGTACAAGTCCGGTGATGGCGCAGAGAACGACGGTGTCCCAAAAGGTAGCGGACATGGAAATGGCGGCCTGTTTGACGGAATCATCTTCTGAGCAGTGGCCGGCAATCAGGCCGGTTGTGCCAAGCCCGGATTCGTTTGTAAAAAGCCCCCTTGCCACGCCATAGCGGATGGCTTTTCCCATCGTGTATCCGGCAAAACCGCCACCGATGGAAGGCAGTGCAAAAGCGGAGGAAAAAATTAATTTCAGAGAGGGCAGAAGATAATCTGCGTGCAGAATGAGATAGAGAAGACATCCGCCAAAGAAAAAAATAGCCATAGTCGGCACAATGGCGATGGAGACATTTTCGATCCATTTGCGTCCCTGCATTAAAATTAATCCCACAAAAAAAGCGGTTATAATCGCACAAGTGGCAGGCGGAAGCGAAAAGACCTGATGACAGGTTTCGGTTATTGCGTTGCTTTGTGTGGTGCATCCGATAAAAAATGCAGACAGCGTGAGGGCGGCACTGTAAAGAAGTGCAAGCGTTTTTTTGTGCAGTAAAAAATGAAGAATATACATGGGTCCACCGTGTCCCTGATAGCGGAAATGGTGGCACAAAAACGTTTCGGCGTAAGTGGTTGCCATGCCCAAAAGCCCGGTGAGCCAGCACCAAAACACAGCACCCGGTCCGCCTAAGAAAACGGCGGTGGAAATGCCTATAATATTTCCGGTTCCAAGCGTAGCAGCGAGCGTTGTTGTGAGCGAACCAAAACGCCCAAATCCCTTTTTGTTTTTGCTGCCATCGGAAAGAGAAAGGGAGATGCCATATCCGATTTTTCGCTGCACAAGCCGTAAACGCAGGGTGAAGTAAACATGTGTGCCGAAAAGCATAACAAGAATAGGACCATTCCATAAAAGCTGATTTACATCAATTAAAAGTTTCAATCACAGACTCCTTTGGTTTCCTTTAGTTCATTGTATGAAAAATTTTGGCAAGTCATACTTTTGACAAGACCGTTTGCTAATCTCGTGGACAAATGAGATTTGGAGGAAGCTATGAAGAAACAATTCACATTCATCGAATCGATGATAAAGGTGGGAGTGATTGGTTTCGGCGGTGGGAATGCACTGATTCCGGTATTGGAGCAGGAAGTGGTAAACGAAAAAAAACTGGTAAGTAAAGATGAGTATGACAAGTCGGTTATTGCCGCAACGCTGACACCGGGGGCACTTCCGGTTGAAATTGCATCGGGGATTGGTCTGCATGTCGGCGGCATCGGTGGGATGCTCGCGGGCGGTGTATTGATGGCTCTTCCGGGAGTTGTGTTTACGGTATTGTATTTAATGCTGCTTAGCGGTGCGGATTCTAATATTTTACAGCAGATTCAGTATGCTTCCATCGGCATTACAGCGTTTATTTTGTGCCTTTTGACGCAATACATTGTGCAGACATTAAAGTCGTACCGCCACTCTAAATTCCGGGTGGCCGCATGGTTCGTAATTCTATTTGTGTTTATTGCAACGGGTGGAAATTATCTTTGCCGTATTTTTGGATTAGAAATCCGGCTTCCTAAATTTTCGACAGTCCAGATACTTTTGCTTACACTTTTAGGAAGTGTTGTTGTAGGATTATTGTACCAGAAAAAGGTGAAAAAGAAGGATAAAAAGCCAAAACTGGCAGCCGGAAAACTGGGGGGCAGACTTTTGTTATGGGTTTTATTTCTGCTTTTGTTTTGTCTGCCGGCACTTTTTATGATGTGGCGTGAAGCGGCGGGCTTTGTAGGGCAGGGCGCTGTGTCTTCCTTTTTGTCATTTGGTGGCGGAGATGCCTATTTATCCATTGCCGACGGTCTTTTTGTGCCGGAATATATTTCAGAAAGTGACTTTTACAATCATCTGGTTGTAATCGTAAATGTGCTGCCGGGGTCTATTTTGTGCAAGACTTTGGCAGGGATCGGTTATTTGTGCGGAGAGGCGGTCGTTGGAACGATAGCCGGTGGATTTGCCTTTGCGGTGGCAGGATTTGCCTGTAGTGTTGCCTGCTCCTGTTTTGTCTTTTATCTGGTTTACCACTTGTATGACAGACTGGAAGGATGTGCCGTTTTTAAGGTAATCAAAAAGGCAATTCGCGTTGTTGTTTCGGGACTTTTGCTTACCGTGATGACAGGGCTTTTGTTGTCCGAGATGGAGATTAATTCAAATCCTGAGATTCCGCGTTTGGCGGTTCCCACAATGATTGCTTTCTTTTATTTCGTAAATCTGATATTATATCATAGGAAATGGAAAAACATCGGACGCATTGTCGTATCGCTTGTGCTTGCTTTTTTACTGTGCAATGTGCTCGAAGTTTAGAAACAAAGGAAAGCAGGTTATACTTATGCATATCTGGAAACATTTTTCTACGATTACAAGGCACCGTCATAAAGTAATCGTGCATTGCTTTATGGCAGGAATTTTCTGGCAGGGGCTTAGACACGATTTGTCAAAATACAGTCCGGCGGAATTTATTCCGGGGGCAAAAAATTATCTCGGTGATAAAAGTCCAAATGAAAAAGAGAGGGAACGGTACGGCTTTTCGCGTGCGTGGCTTCATCATCAGGGACGCAATAAACACCATTTTGAATACTGGGTTGATTACAATCCGAAGTTAAACCGGAAAGAACCGGTGGAGATGCCAACCCGTTATTTGATTGAAATGTTTTGCGACCGCGTGGCGGCAAGTAAAATTTATTATGGGGATGACTATGATATAGAGAAGCCGTTTCTTTATTTTGACAAAGGGAGAAAACGACGCTGGATGCACCCGGTAACGTCGCAGAAATTAGAGGATTTGCTGATTATGCTGCGCGATAGGGGGGAAAAAGAGACGTTTTCATACATTAAACACGTGATGAAACCGGAAGGGAAAAAAGATAAAGCTCATTGGAAATAAAAATTAAAAAAGCCTTTTTTGTGACAAAAACCTATGATAGGATTTCTTCCAGAATATGGGTGGCCATGCGATTTCATTAAAGGAGAAAAGGAAAATGACGGAAAATGTTATTTGGCAGCCGAATAAGGTTTCGGCGAAAGACCGTTATCGTGTGCTCGGACAAAAGGGGCTTGTTGTTTGGTTTACGGGACTTTCCGGTTCCGGAAAATCAACGATTGCGGTAGAACTGGAGAAAATGTTGAATGATGCAAAAAAAGCAGTTTATCTTTTAGACGGAGATAACATTCGACATGGAATCAATTCGGATTTGGAATTTACGGATAAGGACCGTGATGAAAACATACGGCGGATTGGAGAAATTTCTGCCCTGTTTTGCGATGCAGGAGTTATTACACTGGCTGCTTTTATTTCCCCGTTTCGTAAGATGCGCCGGTTTGCGAGAGGGCGCGTCGGGGAAAATCAATTTCTTGAGGTATATGTGAGTACGGATTTTGAGACCTGTTGTAAGAGGGATCCAAAAGGTTTGTACAAAAAGAATATTAAAAATTTTACGGGAAAAGATTCCGGTTATGAGAAGCCGGAGAATCCGGAAATTGTTTTGGATACCATACATTTCACACCACAGGAGTGTGCAAAAGTTGTATATCAGGAAATTTTAAAAAGAATCAATTAGCAAAACGTGCATGGAGGAACAAAAATGGATAATTATTTTGTGTCTTCGTGTAAGAGGGTGAAGGATTGGATTTGCAGGCAGTTTGGGCAAAAGGAAAAAAAGACGGTTCACCACAAGAAATTTGCCGATGGCGGTGAGGTCATTGTGTGGGAAACCGGACGGGCAGGTGAAGAAGCGGCGTCGTATGAGAATTTATTTCTCCGCAAAGAAATCGCAGGATTTCGCACGAATATACGTCGTGAGCAGTCCTGTTCCATAAAGTCACTGACTAGAGACTATTTGTATAAGCAGCTTTTGAGCAGTGGTGAGTACACGTTTGACCATATGCTCGTTATAAAAGATCCATATGGAGAGGCACCGTTGACTGCACTTGCTTTGTTCATTTTAGAAGAGCCGGCATGTGTCCGTGTTACGACAAAAGGAAATTTAAAGGAGACGGATTTTGTTACAGAACTTCCTAAGAAAAAAGAGCATCGAGTGCCGATTTTAGGGATGTATGCTGAAAAGGCAAATGACATCGTCATAGAGATTCTCGATGATGAGGGAAACTGCGTAAAAAGCCATACTTTCACGATACGAACAAAAAGACTGCCAAAGTCACTGCGCAACGTGATTACGGTGAAAAAATGGACCGACAAACCGGCGTATTCCAATATTATGATAAATGGCGGTGTCAAGATTCATACCTGCGTGTTTGATATCGAAGGGAAAATACGTTATTATCTCAGCCGCAAACCGAGAGGATATGGTATTTTTCCATTATCGGATGGTCACTTTTTTTACATGGAAAAATATATTTCCGTGCCATCCTATTCCAATCCCCAGACAGTAGAGTCTTATGATATGGACTATTTCGGTCGTGTGTTTCGAACCTATCTGACGGAAAAAGGGGTTCACCACACGGCGGAAGAAAAGGCAGGCGGCAACATTCTCACCGGAAGTAATTCGATGCTTGAGCATACGGAGGACTGCGTTATTGAGATTGACAGACAGACCGGTGAAATTGTGTGGCAGTTAAATATGGCAGAGATTTTTGATGAAACCTATCAGAATATGATGGACTGGTGCCATGTAAATTCCGCTGCGTATTATGAAAAAGACCGCACGATTTTGATTTCCCTCAGAAATGTGCATGCGGTAATTTGTGTAGATTACGATACGAAAAAACTCCGCTGGATTTTATCCGACCCGAAATTCTGGGAGGGAACAAAGATGACACCATATCTTTTGCAGCCGGAAGGTGATGTCAAATGGTGTTACCAGCAGCATGCGGCATTTGAAATTGCACTCCCGGATGAATCGAATCCGCAGAAAAAACGGATTATTGTTTATGATAATCACTGGGCAAAGCGTCGTAAGGCGAAGTCTTTTGATAAAGATCCGCTCAGTTATGTGAGTTTTTATGATATTGATGAGGAAAAGAAAACCGTTTCACTGCATAAACGATTTGCCGGACCAAAGACAAGAATCCGTGCAAATGGAATCTATGTTCCTGACAAAAAGCGTGTGTATAATATGGCAGGTTCTTATGCAGAACCGGTGGACGGTGATGGCGGTGGTATTTTCGAATACGATTATGAGACCGGCGAGGTGCTTTCCGAGTTTGGTGTAAAACCGGGATTTTTCCGCGCGTATCCGTTTGAGCCGAATGTGCAGGAACTTGCAGAGCCGATGCAGGTGACCGGCGATTATCAGGTCGGTCAGATTAAACAGCCGCAAGAGATATCAAGCAGCAAATACTGCAAGTTAAAGTCGGAAAAGAAACATCATATCAAGAGTGCTGCTATCGAATATGAGATGCAGGAAGATTTACTCTTTGTGAATAACGTAGACCACGAAGTGGAAAAAGTTTATTTTATTGGTGACAAGGGTGGCTATCAGGTTGACTTTGATGACACATACCAGACAATGGATGTGTTCCGCACGATGGTTTATAAAGTTGCCATGCAGCTAACCAATCTGCCAAAAGATAAATATAAAATTTATTTGCAGGTGAAAGGTGAACTGCAGACAACAAAAAAATATATCGATATATCAGCCGTTAATTAACTTTTCATAAGCTGCATAATCGGCAGCGTAGTATTGTCTGCCGATGAGTACCATGAGTAAGTCGCCGGGCAGAATTTCGGTGTCGCCTTTTGGCGTAATCGTGTGCCCGTCGCGCTCAATGGATGCAACCAATGTATTTTTCTGCCAGTCAATCTGGCAGATTTTTTTATGGCAGACCGGACTGTCAAAAGGAATGACATAAGTAACCAAAACTTTTTCTGCCGACTCTTTAATTTCCAGTTCAGTCTGTTTGTTCAGAATATTTTCCAAAAGGGATGTATAAATTGGTTTGCTGCCAAGCAGGTTTGCGATGATATAAGCAATACTGCTCACGACAGCGATGTCTAACATCCGGTGCATATTGCCGGTCATTTCGGTAATCAATACAATACCGGTAATCGGTGCACGCACGATGCCCGCAAATAATCCCGCCATGCTGATAACGATAAACTGGGGCAGTAAATCGTTTGGCAGGGAGAGAGCGTGGATGGAAAGGTTTCCGAAAATTGCCCCGATGTAGGCGCCTAAAATCAGAAGTGGGAAAAAGATTCCACCGGGTGCGCCGCATCCGAAACTAACTGCCGAAAATAAAAATTTAACGACAAGTAAAATGCAAATCATGGAAAGTTCCGGTTTCCCATGCTCTAACAAAGCAATCATGCTGTGACCGCCGGCTAATACCTGCGGAAGGGTGAGACCAAGAATCCCGGAAATGACAAAAACAAAGGCAATCCGGATTTCTTTTGGTATTTTTTTCAAACGGTGGAAAAAAGCCTGCATTTTTAACATGACAAAATTATATCCGGCACCCGCAAGACCAAGCAAAATACCAAGCAATGCTAACAGCCAATAATAGCGGAGTGCAAGGGTCGATGTCGTAAACGAAAAAATAGCAGACTGCCCAAAAAATATTTTTGCGACGAAGTCGGCGCACACCGTGGCAATCAGACCGGCGACCAACATTGTGCGGTCAAAGGTGTGGTGGATTTCTTCAAGAACAAACATAATGCCGGCAAGCGGTGCATTAAAGGCGGCGGCAAGTCCGGCACCTGCGCCACACGATAACAGACCGATTTCTGTTGTTTTATCATAGTTTCTAAGGCGGGAATAACTTTTTGCCACCATCGCACCAAGCTGAATGGACGGGCCCTCTCTTCCAAGGGACAGACCGCCGAAGATACTAAGTGTACCACCGGTGAATTTGGCTAAAACGACACGCCAAAAACTCTGGTCCAAATAACCGCGGACCTCCCCTGAAACCTGCGGGATCCCGGAACCGGCAGCCATTGGCTCCCATTTCACAATCTTTGCGACAATACATCCCATCAAAATAAGAGCGGCAAACCAGAGGGCGGTAACACCTGCATTTCCGCGTATGAAATTCAGAACCGCATATAATCCGCTCTCTGCATAAGTTAGGCAGTATCGGTATAGAACGGCAGTCAAGCCGGCCAAGACACCGATTAAAGCACCTTCTATAACGAGTGTAATACTTCGCTTTGCCGTATTGTTTTCCAATTTTTCCAAAGTATGTTGATATTTATTCATAGGTAAACTCTCTCCTCGTTGTTTTCTTTATCCAATCAACCAGAGATATTTTACATCCAAATGCATTATTTTGCAAATACCCTCTTATTGCTCCTAAATGTAATGAAATTAAAAAATCTTTGCCGTTATAAAACCGTAATCGTACATTCCTTTGTTACACCGTCAATCGATGCCCGGATTTTTGTTGTGCCACGTTTTATTGCCGTGACTTTTCCGCGGCTGTTGACGGTGGCTACACTTTTTTTCTGAGACTTCCATGTTGCTTTTTTCCCGGAGGACACTTTTGCTGTCAGAAGAAGTGTCTGATTGCGGGACAAAGATGCAGAAGTATAATTAAGTGTAACTTTAGGTTTTTTTACCGTGACATGACAGGTTTTTTTCGTACCGTCTGCCTTTGCGGTAATTGTAGTTTCTCCTGGTTTCTTTGCTGAAATTTTACCGTTTTCGTCAATTTCGGCAACGCTTGATTTTTGAGATTTCCATGAGATAGGTGACCTATTTGAGGTCTGCCCTTTCAGAGTAACCTGCGCTCCGTTTTCCATTGTAATGGAGGCAGTTGATAACGTAATGATAGTTTTTGTGACGGTAATTTTACAACTGGCTTCCCCACCTGCGACTTTTCCTGTAATCGTGCAGGTGCCCGCTTTTTTTGCGGTGACTCTGCCATATGTATTTACCGAGGCGACAGCGCTTTTACTGCTTTTAAACCGAACCCACTTGCCGTTGCTTGCAATTCCCGCAAGAGTAAAAGAATCGCCAATTTTTAATGTGGCGCGATATCGGGAAAGAATTACAAGAGCCGGTGAGGCGGCATCTGCTGTCAAAGGTGCGGAAAAAACAGAGGCGGTAAACAGTACCGCTGTACATAAAAGGGCGATGCTCCGCCGGCAAGCCGCTTTCAAAAAAATAGACGTGTGTTTCATGATAAACCCTCCTTTTGTGGAGCAATAAGAGGGTAAATACAAGATAACACACGTCTAGTCATAAATCAAGTATTATTTTTTATTCTTTATCTTCTTCTCGTCCGGGTAAAATGGCATTTAACAAAACGCCCATAATAGCAGCAATGGCAAGACCGGTTAAAGTGATGCTTGTTCCTGCAATCTGGAAGGTAAGTCCGGAAGAGAAACCAAGTCCGCATACTAAAATGGTAGCCGCAATAATTAAGTTTCTTGATTTGGTGAAATCAACTTTGTTTTCTACGACGTTGCGGACACCGATGGCGGCAATCATACCGTAGAGAATAAAGCTGACACCGCCGACAATTGCAGCCGGAAGGGTACTGATGATACCGGCAAATTTCGGGATGAAGCTTAAAACGACAGCGTAAATAGCAGCCAGACGGATTACTTTCGGATCATGTACACGGCTCAGTTCCAGAACACCTGTATTTTCACCGTAAGTGGTGTTGGCAGGGCCACCAACCAAAGCAGAAAGGGAAGTTGCCAGACCATCACCGATTAATGTGCGGTGAAGACCGGGATCTTCTACATAATTTTCGCCAACGGTTGCGGAAATGGCGGAAATATCGCCGATATGCTCCATCATGGACGCAATGGCAATCGGAGCCATAGCAAGGATTGCAGTTAAGTCAAATTTACAAAACTCAAATGGTGGAACATTAACCCAGGAAGCTTTGGCAACTTCTGCAAAATTAAAGATGGCGGAACCATCCGGATTTGTGATACCGCAAAAGTGCAGAATCAAGGCAACAGCGTAAGCACCGGCGATGCCGAGAAGAATTGGGATGATTTTCCACATGCCTTTTCCCCAGATGTTGAAAATCACAATGATGGCAAATGCGATAATGGCTAACAGCCAGTTTGTCTGAACATTATTAACTGCGGATGGTGCTAAACTTAAGCCGATGCAGATAATAATCGGACCGGTGACAACCGGTGGAAGAAAACGCATCGCACGTTTCACACCGACTAGTTTGATAATCAGTGCAAGCACCAGATACAGAGCACCGGCTACTACGATACCACCGCAGGCGTAAGGCAGTTTTTCGCCCATGGACATATCTTTGAAAATTCCGGTGTCCAATTTGGAAACGGTTTCAAATCCGCCGAGAAAGGCGAACGAAGAACCAAGAAAAGCGGGAACTTTTAATTTCGTACACAAATGGAAGAAAAGTGTGCCGACACCGGCGCAGAATAATGTAACCTGAATGGAGAGCCCCTCTCCTTTAAAATAGTTGTTTACCAGAATCGGTACTAAGATTGTGGCACCAAACATGGCGAACATATGCTGTAGACCCAACAGCAGCATTTTGGGGATGCCAAGCGTTCTGGCATCGCGGATTGCATTGTTTTTTGTTTCCATAAGAAACCTCCTCATAATCGTTATTGGTTTTATTATAAAGAAAAAAAGTTCATCTGACAAGCATTGTTGCAATTGTGGCGTAAGAATAGTAAAATGAGGGAGGAAATAGAAAGGTGAACAAAGATGAAGAAGAGATTTACGGCGGGTGTTTTATTAGCCATTTTTACGTTTTTATTTTTAGAGACAGAATATTTATTTGTGAACATAATGGGTACGCTTTCGAATTCGCAGCAGGCGGTTCGTGCGCAGGGAATCGTGCTTGGAACCAGTGTCATCGGTTTCCTTTTATATGCCCTGTTTTACAGGATAAAATCCGCCGCTGCGAAAAAAGTGGTGACAGTCATGTTTCCGATTGTTATGGCGGTCTGTTTGTTCTTTTTATATGAAGCGGATAGTTACGCCATCTGTCTTTTGGTGGGCTGTGTTGTATTTGTGCTGCTTGGATTGTTTGGCAGTGCTCTGCATTATCATGCACTTTTTTATGTTGGCAGAGATTCGCATTTGGCACTTTTGATTGGTGCAGCGTATGCACTGGGGTTACTTTTTCAGTTTATATGTAACAATCTTGTTCGCAGCCAGATGGTACAGTTGTTTTTTGTATTTATTCTTTTTGCCGCCACGGTTTATTATCTCCTCATGCAAAAGGAAGCGGTGGAAATGGAGCTTGTGGCAGAAGGGGAGAAGCAGGAGAAAATAACAGGGCTTTTACTGATATTATGTGTTTTGTGTATGACGATGATTTTTGCAACATTGGATAATGCCGTTACGCTGCAGCATGCAAGAGGAAGTCTGGATGTTGGACAGTGGCCGAGACTTCTGTTGGCGGTAAGCGGAATTTTAGCAGGACTTTTGTTTGATTTAAAAAATCACCGGTATATGTCGATTGTGATGTTTTGCGTCACGCTTTTGTCGGTGTTATGCGTACTTGTTATTGTGACCGGTGGCTCGTTGTTTGCCGGACTTGTTATTTTTTATTTGTCATCCGGATTTTTCGTTGTTTATTTTACGACGAGATTTATGAATTATGCGGTACAGAGTTCCATTCCTGCACTCTGGGCAGGCATGGGAAGAGCGGTAAACAATGCGGGAGCGGCGGTCGTGACCGGAGGATCGATAGCCTTAGTAGAAGGTGGGAATGTAATTTTGATTTCTTCTGTTGTGCTGGTGCTGTTTGCACTTATCAGCATTGCGATGTTTGCGACGGAGAGGCAGCAGGGAAAGAAAAAGACAGAAGATGCACAGGCACTTGACTTAGGAGCATTTGCGAAAAAATATTCCCTCACAAAAAGAGAAACGGAAGTTTTGGAGGCATTGTTAAATTTCGATGACAGTGCGAAAGATTTGGCAAAGCAATTATTTATTTCGAGAGCGGCTTTGTACCGGCATATTTCTTCCTTGAATGAGAAAACGGGTACAAAATCGAGAATTGGCTTGATTCAGTTCTATTATCAGCAAAAAAATGAAGAATGAGATAAATGTAAACTGTTGATATCCCCTTTTTTTTATTAAAATGTTTGTGTATTAACACGAAAATTAAAGAAAGGGGATGTTATTATGAAACATTTCAAATGGACATTGATTATGTCTATGCTGACATTGATTTTTTTGATTCCGGCTCATGGCGCAAAGGCGGCAAATGGACCGGCAGAGGGAGAGGGCGGTTATGCCTATATCGGATTCGCAGATTACGAGAATGAAATAAAATATGTTTACTGTGCTCCGCATGTGGGAACTGCAGAGAGCGTAGCAGGAGCTTCTTATGACAAGGCAAGTAATACGTTAACGCTGAATGAATATTCCGGTACAACATTCAGGATTGTTACAAATATGATGGGAGATGATTTCAAAATACGTTTGATTGGAAAAAATCATGTGCAGCAGCTGGCGGTCTGGGGAGATGGCTGGGGTGGCTGTGTTGAGTTTGTTGGAGATGGCAGTCTTTATGTAAACGAAAAGAAACTTTTTATGGATGCTGTTATATTAATGCCGGAATATTCTAAGGCATGCATAAAAACGAGTGGGAATGCCGTATTATATTGTTATGCACCGAATGGAGGCAGACCGTTGCGTGTTTCTGCAGCAATGACAAACCGTGCGGATGAAGTTGTAGTTGGAAAGGGGTCTCTTAGTGTGGATATAGAGGATGCTTATCATGCGGCAGAAAAGCAGGTGAGCGTGATCACCCAATTTAGTGATTTTAAAACCACCTACGCAGTATATAAAAAAGAAGGCTCTGAAAAAAAATATGCTGTGTCAACAGGTACGTTAAACGATAAAGAGGCTTATTTTATATCAGAAATATTAGAATGTGATGGACTGGAGACAAGCCCATTCATATATGAGATAAAATCGGTATATGGTGCATTTGACGCTGCAAAAGAAGGTCTCACGGAGACGGCCGAGACAGCGGAGGTATATGATGTCTGGCAGCGGGGACCGCAAAGTTTATATAAGGAACGTGCTACCGGAAAATCATGTATCTTTGCAGCAACATCGGAAAATGGCAAAACGGTCTATCAGAAGTATTATTTGTCGACACCATTTGAAGTGATGTATGATGATAACGAGCCGTCTAGCTCCTTTTGTGCGGGAATCAAGGATAAAGGGGCGACATATGCTAATCTTGGGGAAATCAACCAGGCAGGCTATGACGTGGTTGAAAGCCGAACCAAAATAGAGGGTTGTTACACGTTATTTGTGGATGGCACATTTTATACTCTGCAGTCAGAAGAAAAGACTTGCAATCATTTATTTACGACACAGGAAGTGCAGAAAAAAGCCGGTTTTGATACGGATGGCGTTTTGCTGAAAAAATGCAGAGACTGTGGTGTGATTACATCACGTATATCAATTCCGAGGGTTTCCAATGTTTCCCTTTTACAGACCGTATTTACCTATGATGGAAAGGCAAAAACGCCAAAAGTGACCGTCAAAGATTCGACGGGGCAGGTATTGCCACTGGGAAGTACGTATATGCTGTCTTATCCGAAGAACCGAAAAGATGTGAATCAGTATGCGGTGTCTCTTACATTGACCGGAGACCGGTATGCGGGCACAAAACAGTTGTATTTCACGGTGAAACCACAGGCAACAGCATTTTCTAAGGTTAAGGCAGGAAAGAAGAAAATGACGCTGAAGTGGAAGAAGAAATCACAAATCAGTGGTTATGAGGTGTGGTATGGCACCAGTAAAAATATGAAAAAGGGAGTCAAAAAGATAGTAATTAAAAAAGCAAAAAAGACATCCACAGTATGTAAAAAATTAAAATCCGGCAAAAAATACTTTGTTAAAATCCGGACTTACAAGACGGTGAAGCAGAAGAATAAGAGTATAAAAATTGTATCGAAGTTTAGTAAAGTGAAACCGGTAAAGATTAAGTAGTGGTGGAATCCTTCTTTTTCAAAATGCGAGATTGTATTTTTTTACAAGAAAAGGTACAATAATAGAAAATGCGAAAGAAAATGGAGGAAAGAAAATGAAACAGATTACTATAATGGAACATCCGCTGATTCAGCATAAGATTTCGATTTTGCGAAATGAGGCAACAGGAACGAATGAGTTCCGACGTCTGATTGAGGAGATTGCCATGCTTATGGGATATGAGGCACTCCGTGATCTGCCGGTTGAAGATGTGGAAATTAAGACACCAATCGAGATGTGCCGGACACCGATGATTGCCGGAAAGAAGTTAGCTATTGTGCCGATTCTTCGTGCCGGACTTGGTATGGTAAGCGGTATTCTATCACTGGTGCCGTCAGCAAAAGTCGGACATATCGGTTTGTACCGTGATGAGGAAACACATGAACCTCATGAGTATTACTGTAAGCTTCCGGAACCGATTGACCAGAGAACGATTGTGGTTGTGGATCCGATGTTGGCAACCGGTGGTTCGGCAGTAGCGGCAGTAGATTTTATCAAAGCGCATGGTGGAAAGAACATTAAATTTATGTCGATTATTGCTGCACCGGAAGGAATTGAGCGTCTGATGAAAGCACATCCGGATATTCAGCTTTATGTGGGCTGCAAAGACCGCTGTCTGAATGAAAATGCGTATATTTGTCCGGGGCTTGGAGATGCCGGAGACCGAATCTTTGGAACCAAGTAAGAAATGTTAGAAAATAAAATGCTTAGAAAGCGAAATCTGATGTCAGGATTTTAGCCTTCTAAGCATTTTTTTATTTACTCCACAAGTAACAGTAAGATTGCGTTCTTGCGGCGAATAATTCCGTTTTCAGAAGTTTTTTGACTTCGTCTTTTGTGTACCAGCCGGCTTTTATTTCCTCAACAGTGGAACTGCTTTTGGAAAAGGTGCCGTCTGCAACACCGACGATACAGAGGTTGGTTTCATTGGCAAAGCCGATGGCACTGTAACTTAAAGGAAGAATATCGTTTACTGTCAGTAAATCAAGACCGGTTTCTTCTTTTAATTCGCGCCTTGCGCTTTCGATTGGCTCTTCGCCTTCATCAATCAGGCCTGCCGGGAAATTATATACCCAGTCGCCTAAAGCAAGGCGGAATTCTTTATTTAACAGTATTTTTTCGTTCTTCTCATCATGCATGATTAAAACAACAGAGTCCGGTGTTTTTGCCTGAAGCTCCGAAAGTGTGGAAATGTCCGGATTTCGGCTAATCATTTCATAAACTTTTTCTTTTCCATCGACCGTTTCATATGTGATATCATAGCGGTGGATAAAGTGACCGTCATGAATTTTTTTTAAACTTTTAAACTCCATAAAAACCTCCGTAGGTTCTACGATTTATTCCTGATAAGTTTTGACAGATTCAAATTCGTCAACAATTTCTTTGGATGGTGCTTTTGTCAAAAGGCTGACAATGACAATGCACAAAAGGCTGACAAAGAATCCTAATAACAGGGAGTAAATTCCGGTTACGGCGTAAGGTGTCTGACCGCCAAGAATTGGAAGGTAATCCCAGATGATAACGAACAATCCACCGGATACGATGCCGGCAACGGCACCCGGAAGGTTGGTACGTTTCCAGAACAGGGAGCACACAACGAGTGGACCAAAGGCAGAACCAAGACCGGCCCATGCGTCAGAAACAAGTCCCATGATACTGCTGTCCGGATTCCATGCGATGATGCAGGCAACAACAGCAATTACAAGAACCGTAATACGGCTTACATTTAATACTTTTTTGTCTTCTGCTTCCGGTTTCAGAATATTTTTGAAAATATCTTTAGATGCGGAGGAGGCGCAGACAAGAAGCTGGGAATCTGCTGTTGACATAATGGCAGCAAGGATTCCGCAAAGGAACAAACCGCCAATAAAGATTAAAACGATGTTGCCATCGAAAATCTGCTGAATCATTTTGATAAATACATTTTCGGAACCGGTTTCTACGAGTGTTTCATTTAAGAATCCGCGTCCTAAGATTCCGATAAAGCATGCGGCAATCAGCGAAATGGCAACCCATACGATTGCGATTACACTGGATTTTTTCAATTCTTTTTCGCTCTTAACAGCCATAAAACGGACTAAGATATGTGGCATACCGCAGTAACCAAGTCCCCAGGCTAAGTCAGAAACGATGGAAATCAGCGGATATGGTTTTCCGTCCATATAGAACAAACTTAAGAAGTCTGAATTTTCTGCTACACCGTGAGCGGTTAATGCGCCGGTGAAGTCGCCGCTGATAGCGGCATAAGCGATAATCGGCACCGTTAAAAGTGCAATAAGCATCATGGTTCCCTGCACAAAATCGGTGGTACATACGGCGAGGAATCCTCCCATAAATGTGTATGCCAGAATAACGGCTGCACCAATTAAAAGTGCGTAGTGGTAATCAAGACCAAATACGGTCTGGAAGAGTTTTCCACCGGATGCCAGTGCCGATGCGGTATACACTAAGAAGAAAATAACGATTACAACGGAAGAAATTCCAAGAAGAATCTTTTTCTTATCGCGAAAACGGTTCTGGAAAAATTCCGGGAGTGTTAAAGAGTTGTTTGCTACAATTGTGTAACGGCGCAGGCGTTTGGAAATGCAAATCCAGTTAAGCGCCGTTCCTATAAACAATCCGATGGCAATCCAGGCTTTTCCGGTTCCGGCAAGGTAAATCGAACCCGGCAGTCCCATCAAGAGCCATCCGCTCATATCGGAAGCCTGTGCGGAAAGAGCGGCAACCCAGCTGTTTAAGCCTCTTCCGCCAAGAAAATAATCTTCGGTACTGTTTGTTTTTTTCATCGAAAAGATGCCGATGCCAATCATCATCGCTAAATAACACACGAAGGCAATTAACACCGCAATGGTAGTTGTGGACATAAAAAATCCCCTTTCATAAAGTGTAATAATCGTCAAAAGTATAACATATTTGAGGGGGTGTAGGCAAGTAATGGTTAGGACTTGTTTTTAGATTTCGGCAGCTCAGAGGAAAAATTTTTCTTCTGAGCTGCCGAAATCTAAATAAACTTATAACGAATATTTGCTACATCTTTTGTGGCTGAAATTTGAGGTTAATTCGTGACTAAAATTTGAGGTTAACACTTCCGGAACAACTTTTTTGCTTGATTCCAGCCTAGAGGGTTGCATTTTCACCTCATTATTCGGTTTTATTCGGGAAAATTGTACGACACATGCAACTCTTTGTATTAATTTCTTGCTTTTTGGTTGCTTTCGGCTGAATTTTCTCAAAATCTATGCAACTATTTTTGGTATATATGAAGGATAAGGTTGCATGTGGTTCTTTTCGTCCAAATTGCGGAAAGCGAAAAAGTGTCAACGAACACTTGGCAGAATATAACGTAGGTCTTGCAAGTTGCAGGACCTACGTTATATATGGCAATCCATTATGTAATATGTTTTTTGCGAAGTTTCATGATTTCGCTGTGAGTTAATGTACCTTTGTTTATCAGTGCGTCTACTAATTCATTTACAAAAGCTTGATTTTCTAAGAGAATTTTTCTGGTTTTGTTGTAATATCGTGAAATTTCGGTGGCGATTATACTATCTAGATGCTCATAAATAGTAGGCCCAAATTCCATGAAATTAAAGTTGTAGACGGCTGTTTCCGTTAGTATTCTATGAACGTGATTGTATACATTTTCTAAATCGTTATATGAACCTAAATCGGTTTCTTGAAGAATCACCTCTACGGCAGCCTTCCCAGCTAAACCTATCATGATTTCAGTTTCGATATTATTGAAAGATTCAAAATAGCCTTCTTCCTTCATTCGTGAAATACATCCACCAATACGCCAAGGATTTGCTGTGATTGATGCAAAGTTGACGGATGTAGGGTTTAAAACCTCTGCTACAACAACGTGTCCTGCTTCGTGAATGGCACGTTGTTTTAACAAGCGGTCTGAAATGGGTTCATTATTGCTCACTTTATATAAATGTCTAGTACATGCATCAATCAAATCTTGTTGACTTATTATTTTTCTGTTTTTGTAGCCAGCGTACATTCCCGCTTCGTTAACAATTGTTTCTAGTGCAGCACATGTATAACCATTACATAAGCGAACAATATCTTCAATATTAACGTCATTAGCAACTTTTTTATTTGATAAAAAGTGAGCAACTATTTTTATGGCATCTTTGTTGGTTGGAAAATGCATTCTGTAGATTTTGTCAAATCTTCCTGTCCGTAATAGTGAGTTAGGCAGATGATGGGGGGTATTGGCTGTTGCCAGGATAAAAACATCTTTTCCTTTAACAGCATCAATACAAGCCTGTACGGTAACATATTCTTCTGCATCTTTATTATGTGCGTTGCCGTTGGCAAATTTATCCATATCATCTAATAGAATAATGGAAGGGGCATTTTTAAAGCAGTGTTAAAAATTGTTCTTATATAATTGACAAAGGAGCCATTTGGTCTGTCTTTTCGAATAATGTACTCGGTTCGTCCTGTTTCTTTCATAAAGCATTTTGCCATTAGGCTTTTTCCGATTCCAGGGTTTCCGGATAGAAGAATTCCTTGTGGCACTGAAACACCTAATGCAGAATATTTAGCTGGATTGTTTAGCACATCGATGATATGAAATAAGTCTTTTTTAATGTCTTCATATCCTATAATTTTATCTAATTCTCTCATTTATTTACCCTCCAATTTGATATTTAATATTATCTTTAACAGCTGTTGATGGGAATATATTACTAAATGAGATGCGAAAAAAATTGGACATACATAGATTTATTATAATACAAGGAGATAATAGTTGCTGGTGTGGAGAATTTTGGATATAATAAAAAGAAAGGGAAAGGAGGTTTGGCATGGCTGAAAAGAAGCTGGTGTCATTTTATATTTTAGATATTCTTCAAAAGAATACAGATGAAAATCATAGATTAAGTCAAAAAGAAATTGAAGATATATTGCGGCGTGAATATGGGATGACAGTGGATCGAAAGACAATTAAAGCAAGCTTGATGAGTCTTGAAGAATTTGGATATGAGCTTGAATACAGTGAATCAATGAGACCGATGAAAAACAAGTGTACGGGTGAAATAGAAGAAACATACATCCTTTCAAATTTTTATTTAAGAAGAGAGTTTGAGGATAGTGAATTGCGTTTGCTAATCGACAGCTTGTTATTTTCCAAACATTTGCCATATAGACAATGCAGGGAATTGGTTGGAAAACTTGAGAAACTTTCGAGCAAATACTTTAAATCCCGCATTGAGCATATTGTAACAATGCCTCAGGATAGAACGAATAATCAACAGCTTTTTTACACGATTGATGTTTTGGACGAGGCTATTTCACATCACAAAAAAGTGAAGTTTAAGTATATGGAATACAATACGGATTTTAGTCAAACGGCAAAAAAATCGTCTTCTGGAGAGGATAGAGTGTATGTGGTAAGTCCATATCAAATGGCTGCAAAGGAGGGGAAGTATTATTTAATCTGTAATTATGACTATTACGATGATATTTCAAATTATCGTGTAGATAGGATTTCAGGTATTGAAATGTTAGATGAAAAGGCAAAACCTTTTGAAAGTCTGGAAGGCTCAAATGGGCAGCCGTTGAATCTGGAAAAGTATATGAACGAGCACATATATATGTATAGCAGTGACGCCGTGAGGGTGGAAATGCGTATTGTGAAACCAATGGTCAGCGATATGATTGATATTTTTGGTACAAATATCACATTTAAATCTGAAGATGACAAACATGTAACGGTGTCTGTGCTGGCTAACGAGGTTTCGATTGTTCAGTTTGCTAAGAACTTTTCGCCGGATGTTGTGGTGATGAAACCGGCATCTGTGCGTAAACAAGTGATTGAATCGTTAAAAAATGGATTGGAGGTATACGAATTATGAGTGAAAAGACATTTTATGATTTTAAGGGAGAACCTATTGGTGTTAAGGAATTTATCGAGTTGTATGAGCCATACTACTTTATTGAGAATGAAAAGGACAAAAGAATCCGACATACACAGACTGCGAGATATGTCGAGAAAGAAATTGTGGCTATATTAAAAAATGGGGATATAGAATCTCGTGCTAATTTAGCCAAAGTAATGGCGTGGAAGATTGGGAAAATTAAGCATGGAGAAAGTAAGAAAAATAAAAAAATAGTTTACGCATCTGACTGGGAATCATGCGAGACGAAAAATCCAAAGAGATATGGCAAAGAAATGGATTTGGATACGCTTGCAAAAAGTATGTATGATAACCGTAATGAATTAAAGAAATTAGCAGTAGAGAAGCCGCAGGAGTGTCTGAATTGGTTAAGGGATATAACAAGAGAAAACAAAATTGTTGGTTTGGGTTCGGTGTATTTGATTAACTTATTGTTTTTCCTTTCGCACGGAAAATGTCCTATTTACGACCGCTTTGCAATGGCTTCATTGCGTGCATATGAGGAGGGATTATCTCCTGTTGAATACAAGGGCAAGCCGCCAGTAAAGGTACCAAACTTGCCGGACAAGAACAGTAAGAGATTTGAAACTATTTGTGAGAATGGTGCATATGCAGAATACATAGAAAAACTGGATGCTCTTGGCGTTGATTACAAAGAGGACAGAAGATTAGACCGCGCATTGTGGGTTTATGGTCACGCATTTGAGATTGAAGAAGGAAAGTGCTGCTAAAGATTATTTTAAGTTGAGCTGTTCATAACTATAAAAATATAAGAAAATTTGCGGTATATGAGGAGGTATTCCACATGGGAACAGAGAGATTTGTTGATTTAATTCAGAAAAAAAAGAATGGAGAGACACTGACAAAAGAAGAAATTGATTTTATGATAACGGATTATGTGGCGGGGAAAATTCCGGATTATCAGATGTCTGCCATGCTGATGGCAATTTACTTTAATGGTATGGAAAATGAGGAACTGGCAGCGTTTACTTTGGCAATGCGGGATTCCGGAGATTTGGTCGATTTGTCACCGATTGAAGGAATTAAAGTGGACAAACATTCGACGGGCGGTGTCGGCGACAAGACAACACTGATTGTTGGACCGATTGTAGCGGCGTGTGGCGTGCCGGTGGCAAAAATGAGTGGACGTGGGCTTGGATTTACCGGAGGAACGCTAGACAAACTGGAGTCGATATCCGGTTTTCGTATTGACCTTTCGGCACAGGAGTTTTTCGAAACGGTGAAAAAAACAGGAATCAGCGTGATTGGACAGACCGGAAATCTGGCACCGGCGGACAAACTTTTGTATGCACTCCGCGATGTAACAGCTACAGTGGACAGTATTCCGTTGATTGCAGCGTCGGTTATGAGCAAGAAGCTGGCGGCAGGAAGTGACAAAATTGTTTTGGATGTCACGACGGGCAGCGGAGCATTTATGAAAAATACAAGAGATGCGAAAAAACTTGCGAAACACATGGTGGCAATTGGAAATCATGCGGGAAAAGAGACCGTGGCAATTTTAACAGGCATGGAGGAACCGCTCGGATTTGCAATTGGCAATAACATGGAAGTAAAAGAAGCCATTGAGGTGTTAAAAGGAGACGGTCCGGAAGACGTCAAAGAAGTCAGCGTGGCGTTAGCCGGTATGATGCTGTCACTTGGACTGGAAAATGTAAGCCACAGTCAGGGAAAAAGGATGGCGAAAAAAGCTCTTTCATCCGGACGGGCATTTGAAAAATTCAAAGAAATGGTACAGGCGCAGGGTGGCGATATCCGTTATGTAGAGCATCCGGAATTTTTTGAGAGAGATGCATTTGAGGGAGAAGTGTTTGCCGCAGAAGATGGATTTTTATCCGGGATGGATACCGAGAAGATTGGTGTGGCAGCAGGACTTTTGGGCGCCGGCAGGGAGACCAAAGACAGCGTCATTGATATGAGCGCAGGTATTTACCTGAAAAAGAAAATTGGAGATACCGTGAAAAAAGGCGAAGCGATTGCCATCTGCTATGCAGGAACGAAAGAAAAATTGAACCGTGGAATGGCAATGTTTGAGAGCAGTATCCGGTATTCGAAAGAAGCTCCAAGGATTCCGAAATTAATAGTGGATATTATTCGCTAGGTTTGGTAAAATAGGAATAATAAGGAATAAATGAGGGAGGACAGATATGTTCGATAGTATTGTGATTGGCAGCGGCTTCGCCGGTGCTGTGGTAGCCAGAGAGCTGGCTGAGAAAAAGGGACAGCAGGTGTTAGTGATTGACGCCAGAGACCATGTCGGCGGCAACTGCTATGACAAAAAAGACGACTATGGCATTTTGATTCATCAGTATGGACCGCATATTTTCCATACCAATATTGATAGAGTGTATGAGTATTTGTCACGTTTTACCGACTGGTATGAGTACCGCCATGAAGTTGTTGGAAATGTATACGGCAGAGAATTGCCAATTCCGTTTAACTTAAATACGCTGGAGCTTGTGTACGGCGAGCGCGCGCCGCATTTGGAAAAGCTTTTAATTGATAATTTTGGCGAAGGTGCCAGAGTTCCGATTCTGGAACTTATGAATCATGAAAATGAAGAGTTACAGGAGATTGCTCAGTACGTATATGAAAATGTTTTCTTGAAATATACGATGAAGCAGTGGGGCAAATCGCCGAAGGAAATCGATCCGGCTGTGTCTGGCCGAGTTCCGGTTCTTTTATCCAGAGATAACCGTTATTTTCAGGATAAATATCAGGGACTTCCAAAGGAAGGATTTACGCCGATTTTTGAAAAAATGCTCGATTATCCGGGTATTGAAGTGCGCTTAAATTGCGAGGCTGCATCGGTTCTTACCATTGACCCGGAGGCAGAAAATAAGGTTCTTTTTGAGGGGCAGCCATTTACCGGCAATGTGATTTTTACCGGAGCTTTGGATGAGCTGTTTGGATGCCGCTTTGGCAGACTTCCGTATCGTTCGCTGCGGTTTGATTTTGAGCACTATGACAAGAAATTTTATCAGAGCCACGGTGTAGTAAACTACACGGTGTCGGAAGATTTTACCCGTATAACAGAGTTTAAGTATTTGTCCGGCCAGTTGGATGCAAAGGATACGACGATTGTGAAAGAATACCCGATGCCTTATCAGGGAAAAGACGGGGAAATTCCTTATTATGCAATTAATAACGCTGAAAATGATGCTCTGTTTTTGAAGTACAAAGAACTTGTTAATAAGATTCCAAACTTCTATCTGTTGGGACGTTTGGCTGAATACAAGTATTATAATATTGATGCGATTGTGGACCGTGCACTGACGGTGGCAGAGGAAATTTAAGAAAGAAGGGTTTTGAGAATGAAACTATTGACGGTTGCGATACCTTGCTATAATTCGCAGGATTACATGGAGCATGCAGTAGAAACCGCGTTAGTAGGTGGCGAAGATGTTGAAATTATTCTGGTAAATGATGGTTCTTCAGATAAAACGGCTGAAATTGCCGACCGTCTGCAAAAAGAACATCCGACGATTGTACGGGCGATTCACCAGGAAAACGGGGGCCACGGGGCAGCAGTAAATACCGGTCTTGCCAATGCAAGCGGTTTGTATTATAAGGTGCTCGACAGTGATGACTGGTTTGACAGAGGGGCATTCCTTAAGATTTTGGATGTGCTTCGCAGTTTTGTGGAAGATGGTTCCGGCGTGGATATGCTGCTTGCTAATTATGTTTACGAAAAGCCAAGCCTTCACAAACACAAAGTGATTCGCTATGATGGCGTTTTTCCGGAAAATCAGGTGTTTACGTGGAATGATGTAAAACGCTTTAAAATTAGTCAGAACATTTTGATGCATTCGGTTATTTACCGGACGAAAATGCTTCGCGACTGCCAGCTTGAACTGCCAAGACATACGTTTTATGTAGATAACATTTTTGTTTATAATCCGCTTCCGTTTGTGAAAAAAATGTATTACGTGAATGCCGATTTGTATCGTTATTTTATCGGAAGAGATGACCAGTCGGTAAACGAAAAAGTAATGATTGGACGTATCGACCAGCAGATTAAAGTCAACAAATTGATGATTGATGCGTATGATTTGACAAAAATCAAGAACAAAAAACTGCGCGATTACATGGTAAAATATTTGACAATGATGATGACGGTTAGTTCTGTATTTCTCATTAAAGAAGGCTCGGAAGAAAGCCTGCTGAAACGCGAGGAATTATGGGAGTACCTGAAAAATAAAAATAAAATCATGTACCGCATGATAAATAAAATGGCATTGAGTAAGCCGATGCAGTTCCGCAGCAAAGCCGGCAGAAAGATTGTCGTGTGGGGTTATAGTTTGTCACAGAAGATTTACGGATTTAATTAAAAATTGATAGTAAAAGAAATTCATTCGATTCGAGACGGATAACATTTCGCGTTAAAGTCCCTCACGAATTGAATTTCTTTTTCTGCTTTTGTCGCAATAGTTTGATAACATTTAACTTATAATATTGCTGGAGGGAAAGGAGTTAATATGATTACAGCACAGTTTATTTTATTCTTTTTTGCGTTTCTTGTAATTTGCATGTTTGTTATGGGAGCATTAAACCGGGATTTGAGAGATAAAAGGTATTTATCGACAATGGGTTGTCTTTTGTCTGTTATGTTGATTGTTTGTGTCTGTTTTTTCCCATTTCCATATCAAGATGAATTATTGCAGACGATGATTACGGATGGAGAAGGACTGGGGAATAATTTTATTCCGTTTCATACAATAATATCTATTTTTGGTGAAGCAATAACATATCATACATATGGCACTTTGTGTTATCAATTTTTTGGAAACGTTCTTTTATTTATGCCTTTGGGTTTTTCACTTTGCTATTATTTTAAAGAAGACAAAAAGTTTTTCAAGGTATTATGCTGCATTATTCTTGTAACAGTTTTAGTAGAAGTTTGGCAGGGAGCATTTAACGCTATGTTACAAGTAAATTACCGTTGTGTTGATATTGATGATGTAATGTTAAATACCATTGGGGGAATTTTTGGCTTTTGTGTGGCTTATTTTGGGATTCCGCGGTTGCAGACAATTTTTAAGAAAACAAAGAATAATTAGTACAAGGGAAAGGAAGAAACATTATGCCCTTCTATGGCTATTATTTGATGAGTTAGAAGGATGGAAATGTTTTGTGTCTTTGTATACGAAAATAACAATTTGTAGGACGCTTATTCAGCGTCCTACTTCATTTAATAATTCTTTTTTCATTTCATACAACTTGTCAGACAAATCAACAAATACTTCCTGAGGATTAACCAGACGTCTTGATTCTTCCCACATCGTTTCCAATTGCTCCTTGCAGTGTTTTTGAATTTCCATAACGGATGGCGAGTCGTAAACACACTGTCCGTTTTTGAAAATAGGAACTAAAATTTCTTTCATCGTGTAGGTGCCGCCTTCAAGACGCGTTTTTTTCCAAGTAGCATTCGGGTCAAAAAGAAGCAAATCTTCGGATTCGTCAAAGGTTTCGTCCGCAAGCGTTATGTAATCGGCGCGGATTTTGCCGGATTCTTTGTCGTAAATGCGGTAAACCGTTTTGTCGCCAGGATTTGTGATTTTTGCCGGGTTTTCGGATAATTTGATTTTTGGAATCATTTCTCCGTCAATCTCTACCGCAGCCAATTTGTATACACCGCCAAACGCAGGTGTGTTTTTGGATGTAATCAGATTTGTGCCAACGCCCCAGGAATCAATGCAGGCACCCTGTGAGAGCAGGGAGTCAATCAGGTATTCATCCAAATCACTTGAAGCGCAGATTTCGGCATCCGGAAATCCCGCATCGTCTAACATTTTTCTTGCTTTCTTGGAAAGGTAAGCGAGGTCACCGCTGTCGAGACGAATGCCATATTTTTTCGGCATGCGGTTCTGCTCACTCAATTCTTCAAATACACGGATAGCATTCGGTACGCCCGAACGAAGCGTGTCGTAGGTGTCAACAAGAAGTGTCGTGTTATTCGGATACAATTCGGCATATTTGCGGAAGGCAGTCAATTCATCCCCATAACTCATAATCCAGCTGTGTGCGTGCGTGCCAAGTGCGGGAACGTCATATTCTTTCGCACAAATTACGTTACTTGTACCAATACAGCCGCCAATCACAGCCGCACGTGCCCCGAATGTACCGGCATCCGGTCCCTGTGCGCGCCGCAGACCAAATTCCATAACGCCGCCGCCTTTTGCCGCATAGCAGACACGGGAAGCCTTTGTTGCAATCAGGCTTTGGTGGTTAATCAGATTTAAGAGTGCTGTTTCCACTAACTGCGCCTCTAAAATCGGAGCGACAACTTTCAAAAGCGGCTCGCGTGGAAAGACTACGGTACCTTCCGGAATCGCATAAATATCTCCTGTAAAATGAAAACTTGCAAGATAATCCAAAAAGTCTTCATCGAATACGCCAAGACCGCGTAAGTAATCAATATCCTCATAATCAAAGTGAAGGCTTTTGACATAGTCAATTACCTGAGCCAGTCCGGCACATACGGCATACGCACCATCATCCGGATTCTGACGGTAAAACAAATCGAAAACAACACGATTTGATGCATGATTTTTAAAGTAGCCCTGCATCATTGTGATTTCATAAAAATCAGTAAGCAGAGTAAAATTTCGATTATCCATACTAACCTCTCAATCTGCGCAAAACTCAAAAAGTGCGCGTTTGCTTTTCAATCGTAATTCTTATTTTAGTAGAAAAAGAGATATCTTTCAAGTTAAACTGAGTCTTGGTTTGTGTTAGGGGGCGTTGGTGCCTTTCAAACTTAGTATGATTCTCTCTCAAAGAGAAAACCTTATGCAACGTTATCTTCTATAAAAATCCAAAAGCGTTGCATGAAAGTTGTATGGAAGTCGAAGAAAAACAACCATAAAAACAAAAAGTATCAGAAAGAGTTGCAGTTGACGTGTAATTTGTCCGAGTAATGTCAGATGATGAGGTGAAAATGCAACCCTTTAGGTAAAATTAATGCAAAAAGGTTGTCCCAAAACCGCCAGACCAACATTTGCATATTTCAAATCAATTCAGAGCCAAAATCAAGCAGCAACTGACTAGTCTGTGACAGGGGGGCACTTCCGATTTTTTGTTTTCTAATAAATCATCAAGAAAAGATTTGGGGTGAGTGGGTACAAACACGTGGGTATCTGGCATTGCGTATTTTGCATGCCGATACCCTTACGCGTTTGTTAAGCGGGAGCGCCCACGAAGCACAAACTTTTCTTGATAATTTATGGAAACCTAAAAAATCGGCAACGCCCCCCTACATTGACAATAACTTTCCATCTATGGTAAAATTACTATACTTGTGCATGACAGACAGTTTGGGAGGTGGATGGTTGTCATGAATAAAAATTACGACCCATACAAGAAGACGATTTTGTTCTTCTTTTCCTTAATAAGTGTGGCATTGATGGCGACAGTGTTTGCGTATTTCTGGTATCTTGTGTACTGGGATACGATGTACTTTTTCCATTTCTACCGCAAAGGTAACTGGGCATTGATTGGGCTTTACGCAATTTTAGTGTACTTTTTTTCGACGATGTATGGGGCACTCAGAATTGGACAGCTGCGGCGGATGGAAGTGGTGCTGTCGCAGTTTTTAGCTACATTTTTAGCAAATATTGTGATGTATTTCGTGGTTTGTCTGTTGGCTTTTGGGCTTGTCAATCCGGGATACATGATTTTGATGCAGTTAATTGACTGCGTGATTGCGGTTGTCTGGACAGTTGTGACGAGACGATTGTATAACCGCATTTTTCAGCCGTGGAAAATTCTTCTGATTTATGGTGACAGACCGGCGTCGGAACTGGTGGATAAATTGGAGACAAGACGTGATAAGTATGCGATTTACGGGGCAATTGATGCCCATGCCGGAATCGACCGAATTGCCGAGACGGTGAAAGATTATCAGGCGGTTTTGATTGGAGATATTGCGGCGGAAACAAGAAATGAAATTTTAAAATATTGTTATGGAAATGGAATTCGGGCGTATGTAATGCCGAAAATTTCCGATATTATTTTGATGGGTGGCGACGAAATTCATGTGTTTGACACCCCATTTTTGCTGTCTAAGGGATATTCTTTGAGTTTTGACCAGCGGTTTTGGAAGCGTACGGTAGATTTGCTCATTGCGGTACCGCTTACGATTTTATTGTCGCCGATTATGCTTTTGGTGGCGTTTGCCATTAAATGCTGCGACGGGGGACCGGTTTTTTACAGGCAGGTGCGGTGCACGAAAGACAATCGGGAATTTTCTATTTTAAAATTCCGCAGTATGATTGTGGATGCTGAAAAGTCGGGAGAAGCCGTTCTTGCCAAAGAGCATGATGAGCGGATTACGCCGGTGGGCCGTTTTTTGCGTGCTGTTCGGTTAGATGAACTGCCACAGCTTTTTAACGTGCTTTCCGGGGATATGTCGCTTGTCGGACCGAGACCGGAGCGGCCGGAAATTATTGCAGAATACCAGAAAGAAATGCCGGAGTTTGTTTTTCGTACCCGTGTAAAAGCCGGAGTGACCGGATTTGCACAGATTTATGGAAAATACAATACCGTTCCTTATGACAAACTGAAACTGGATTTGTTTTATATTGAAAATTACTCTCTGTGGATGGACTTGAAACTGATTCTTATGACAGTAAAAACCGTTTTGAAAAAAGACTCGACAGAGGGAGTGGATACCAACCAGACAACGGGATTAAAAGAACACACCGAGGGCAACGAAGAGGTCGAACGCAAGATTCAGGAATATACATCCAGGGAGGAATCGCATCATGAGTAAAAAAGCATTACTGGTAACAAGAGTCAGCGGCTTTGTGCCACAGTTTGAAATGAATAACGTGAAAATATTACAGGAAATGGGATATGAAATCCATTACGCGGCGAACTTTGATGTTGTTGTGTACGGGAAAGATAATTCCCGCTTGATGGGCACGGGAATCCACAGACATCATATTCCGTTTGGACGCTCGCCATTTTCCAGAGATGTGCGGACGTGCTATCTGGCGTTGAAAAAACTGATGCTTGAGGAAAAATTTGATTTGATTCACTGCCACATGCCGATGACAGGAGTTCTCACGCGCAAAGCGGCAGAGAAAGTATACAAAATGACAGGAAGAAAAGTTCCTGTTATTTATACCGCACATGGCTTTCATTTTTATGAGGGCGCACCGGTTTCTAATTGGAAATATTATGTAGCAGAAAAGCATTATGCGAGATATACGGATAAACTTTTGGTGATTAATCAGGAAGATTATGCGAGAGCAAAAAAATTCCCGATTCGTGGAAATGTGGAATATGTGCAGGGCGTTGGCTTGAAACCGGCACCTGAAAAAGACCCTGATTTTGATATGCGCAGGACATACGGAATCCCGACTGACCACAAGGTGGTTGTGAGTGTTGGAGAGCTGACGGAAGGAAAAAATAATGAAGTTATGCTCCGGGCGATGGACCGCTTCCGCAGAAAAAAACTGACGTATCTTATTTGCGGTACGGGTGCGATGGAAGAACATCTGCGAAATGTGGTACGGGAGATGCATCTTGATGAACAGGTGGTATTTGCCGGTTACTGCGAGAAAATTCCGGATGTTCTTTTGCAGGCAGACTGCTTTGCATTTCCATCGAAGCGGGAAGGACTTCCGGTGGCAATGATGGAGGCGATGCGTGCCGGGCTCCCGGTGCTTGCCTTAGATATTCGAGGAAACCATGATTTGATTTCCGATGGAGAAGGCGGATTTTTATTTGAAGAGGGAAATGCATCCGATTATGTAAAAGGTCTTTCCTTTTTCCTAGATTACCCGGAAGAGGCAAAACGGATGGGTGAATGGAACAAAAAAAGAGTGCAGGATTTTTCAATTGATTTAGTGGAAGAAAAAATGCGGAGAATTTATGCAGAGGCAGAAAGCGGGGAATCGAAATGAAACTTTTGACGGTGTCCATAGCCGCCTATCATGTGGAAGATTATCTTCGTGAAACATTGGACAGTTTTTTGATTCCGGAAGTTACGAATCAGTTAGAAGTGCTGATTGTAAATGATGGTTCCGGTGAAGGGGTAAACGAAATTGCCCGTGAATATGAGGCTAATTATCCGGATGTATTCCGTTTGATTGATAAAGAAAATGGTGGTCATGGTTCGACGGTAAACCGCGGAATTGAAGAGGCAGCAGGCAAATATTTTAAGACTGTTGACGGGGATGATTATGTGTCTGCGGAAGGTTTAAAAGAGCTGCTTTCATATCTTCAGACGGCAGAGGCCGATTTGGTGGTGAATGACTACCATAGTTTTAACGATGCTTCCGGTGAAATGGTGAGTGAGATGCACCATGAATTTCCGGGAAAAGAGTATCGGAAAACGTATCCATTTGAAGAAGTCTGTGGCAAAGTTTACATTAATATGCATGCTGCCACTTACCGCACGGAATTGCTGAAAAATATGGGAAGACGTCTGGATGAACATTGTTTTTATGTGGATGCTGAGTATAATTTGTATCCGATTCCGTTTGTGAAAACAATTGCGTTTTTGGAAAAACAGGTGTACTGTTACAGACTTGGGATGGAGACGCAGAGTATGAACATCCGAAATATGCAGAAAAACTGCGCACACCATGAGATGGTGCTGACACATTTGCTGGAATTTTATAAGGAAGAAACAGAGTGTCTGACGCCGGAGAAAAAAGCTTATGTGGCGGAAGGTGTAGCGAAAATATTGACAAGCCAGTATAAAATTTATTTGAGTTATCCGGCAGAGGCGGTCCACAAAAATCAAATTGTGGCTTGGGATAAACGAATTAAAAAAGAATTTCCGGATATTTATCACAGTGTGACAAACCGTGCCGTGAAAATGCTGCGGCATAGTGGGTATGGATTGTATCGTTTGGCGTCGTATTTATGCCGGAAGGCATACGGATGCGACTAGAGAATGGAGGTAGTGTATGTCATTATTTGTTGCCAGAATAAAGGGCTTTGTCCGATTCAAAGATTTGATGGGACAGCTTGTGAGCAGGGATTTGAAATTGAAATACCGCCGCAGTGTGCTGGGCTATTTGTGGAGTGTATTAAACCCGTTGTTTATTATGATTATCATGGCGATTGTATTTTCAAAAATGTTTACGAGAGCCAGTATTACGAACTTTCCGGTATATTTGATGAGTGGCCAGGTTATGTTTAACTTTATGAATCTGTCCACGAAATCGGCGATTCAGTCGATTAACGGAAGCGCATCGCTTCTCAAAAAAACATATGTACCGAAATATGTTTTTACCGTTTCAAAAATTATCAGTGGTTTGATTGACTGTGTATTTTCAATGGGAGCACTTTTGATTGTTATGTTATTTACCGGGGGAGAATTTACGTGGCGGCTTTTACTGTTCCCGCTTGTGCTCGCACAGAACTTTGTATTTACGATGGGGCTGGGACTTTTCTTAGCGGCAACCAATGTATTTTTCCGGGATATCCAGTATATTTACAATGCCATTACAACGGCATGGCTTTATTTGACACCGATGTTCTATCCGATTGAAGCACTGCCACAGAATCTTCAGTACATTGTATCGCATCTGAATCCGATGTACTCCTATGTTTCACAGTTTCGTATGCTGACGCTGCCGGGATTTGTGCCGGCTGGAATCAGTATTATGTGGCTCATTATAATTGGAATTGTGTCGGCATTTCTGATGCTCATCATCGGACTGTGGGTATTTGTAAAGACGCAGGACAAATTTATTTTGTATATTTAAGGAGGAGAATGGCATGAATGATATTGCAATCGATGTAAAAGATGTGACGATACGGTTTAATCTGGCATCGGAAAAAATCGATAATTTAAAAGAATATTTTGTAAAATTAATCAAACATGAACTTCTCTTTCAGGAGTTTCTTGCTGTCAGGGATGCTTCTTTTACAATCCGTAAAGGAGAGGCGTGGGCACTTGTGGGAAGCAATGGTTCCGGCAAGTCGACGCTTTTGAAGGCAATCAGTGGAATTTTGAAACCGTACAAAGGAGAGATTGTTGTAAATGGAACGATTTCTCCACTATTGGAGCTTGGTGCCGGATTTGACATGAATTTGACGGCAAGGGAAAATATTTTTTTGAATGGTACGGTGCTTGGACATTCTAAGAAATATATGCAGGAGCATTTTGATGAAATTGTGGAGTTTTCAGAACTTCATAAGTTTTTGGATTCGCCGGTGAAGAACTTTTCTTCCGGTATGCGCGCAAGGCTTGGTTTCTCGATTGCTACGATTGTACGTCCGGATATTTTGATTGTAGATGAGATTCTGGCGGTTGGCGATTATTCATTCCAGCAGAAGTGTTTGAAGCGAATGGATGAAATGATGGGTGGCGGAACAACGCTTTTGTTCGTTTCTCATTCGATTGACCAGGTGCGTAAACTCTGTGACCATGCGGTATGGATTAATAAGGGACAGATTATGCAGGTTGGCGAGGTAAATGAAGTGTGTGATGCCTATATGGCAACTCAGAAGAAATAGAGGATAAAAATGATATTACAGAATTTAGTTTTTCCAAAAGAAGATATATGCAATGAGCCGGAACTTTATTTCCATGGCACAACAGACGGTAAAATACCGGCTGGAAATGAAGCGGATTTGTTTACTTATTTTAACAGTTTTTCGGCGTATAAATGGAAAATGTATACGAAAATAAAAGAGGTTCGATTCCGTCTGCGCTGTAAGGGAAGCTGCATGGTTCGACTGTGGGATGCCGGAGTTACGGATGGAACAATGGCATTGACTGAAAATTTTACCAGTGAGAGACATAGGCAGGCAGATCCGGAGGAGGTTTCTCTTTCCTTTTCTCTGGCAGACGTAGAGGGAATTGTTTACGCAACGGTTAGGGCAGACAGTGATACGGAGATTCTCGGTGGATGTTTTGAGACAGTTTTTGAACCCATTCAGTTAGCGAAAATAGCGATTGGAATTTGTACTTTCCGGCGCGAGGAATTTGTGAAAAAAACGCTGGAAACTTTAAAGCGTGAAACGATGGAAAATCCGGATTCACCGCTTTATCAGAATGTTTATGTGTATGTGTCGGATAACGGACAGACGCTTCCTTACGAAGAGCTGTCAAACGATAGAATTTTTGTGATGCCAAATCGAAACACCGGCGGCTCCGGCGGTTTTGGCCGCTGCATGAAAGAAGCATATGAGGACAGGGAAAAGTATGGCCTTACACATATTCTTTTGATGGATGATGATATTGTACTGGAACCGGAGTCACTTTTCAGAACGTATACACTTCTTAACTTCTTAAAAGAAGAGCGGAAAGGGGCTATGCTTGGCGGAGGGCTTTTGCGTCTTGATATCCCTTACATTCAGCATGCGAATGGAGAACTTTGGCAGGGGGGACGTATTGGTTTTACTAAGCGTGGCTATGATTTACGGAGAATGACAGATGTTGTCCGCAATGAATATAATCTCCCGATGGACTATAATGGCTGGTGGTACTGCTGCGTGCCGTTAGCAGAACAATTTCGTGGTTTTCCGCTTCCGATTTTTATTCATGGCGACGATATTGAATATGGTCTGCGTTTCGATGGAAATATTATGACAATGAACGGAATTGGTGTGTGGCATGATGCGTTCGATAATAGAAAGGCGTCTTCCATGGAATATTACGATATGAGAAACACATTGATTGCCTGTGCCATCCATCATCCGGAGTATTCTCGTCTGCACATGATAAAACGTGTTGCGAGACATCTTATTGGACAAATGCTTCATCTTCGCGTGAAAGATCAGGAATTGACGATGAAGGGCGTCGAAGATTTCTGTAAGGGAACGGAATTTTTGAAGGAATTAGACCCGACAAAACTTCATCCGGAAATCATGAAAATGGGTTATGCCATGCAGGATGTTTCCGATGATTTACGCAAGTTTGGCGTTGATGTGGAAAAGACAAAGCCGCAGCCTTCGCATTTATATGAGGACGGTGGTTTTGCAAAGAAACATTTGCTGTCTGTGAACGGATGGCTTCTTCCGGCGAAAAAAGAGACGGCGGTGCTTCCTATGGGCGTGCATCCGGATGCTTTGTATCGCAGAAAAACGGCTCTTTTATACGACCCGGATACAAGCCGGGGATTTTATGTCGAACGGAAAGCAAAAGATTTCTTTGCAACCATTGGCAGATGTTTTAAAATGGGCTGGCTGCTTGCAGGCAAGTATAAAAAGACCGTGAAAGACTTTCAGAAAAATGGCGCGGAATTGATTTCGTATGATTTCTGGAAAAGGTATTGATGAGTGTAAAAAAAGTCGAAAAAAGCAAGTTTGTGCATTTGAGTGCAAAAACTTGCTTTTTTCGTAAACTGTTTTAATATTTATTCTTAAATATTTTCCCTCTGATATTATCGCAGTAATAACAGTAACTCTTATAAATCCACCGATAAATAAATTTCGATTTTTTCATCGACATTTCAAACGATTTTGTATGGTATGACTTTCCATGCATCCAGTCGACAATTGTCTGGAAGGTTACCGGAGGAGCGTATTCCTCAGCACGTTCACCAAGTGCCACGGCATCCTTGAGGCTTCCAAAGACATTCAGCAGAATCGGATCGTCGGTTGTCTGCTTGAAGTTTGCCATGCCAAAATCATACAGGTAATGGCCGGTTGTAAATTCATCCTCTAAGTTGAGTGCACAGAAATCTTTTGCAAAGCGAACCAGATAAGTTTTCAATGCCTGATTCATTTCTTCGTCATTTTCACAGGAATTAAATACCGGCTCGATGCGTCCATTTTTCTCTTCGTAGGTTTCGATGGTACGATACGGAAGATTTGCAAAAATGGATTCTGCAAACACAACGGAATGTGTGTTGCAGGTGTAGTTGTAGCGGATGGATTTGCCGATGGTCGGGTAAATGCTTCGTACATAATACATCGGGTCATCTACTTCGTGACCGGCGGCATCGGCTAACAATCTTGTCAGGCAGTCTTGTGTATAGCCACGGCCCCAATACTCGACAAAGGCAAATGGCTCGCTGAAATCAATTTCCTGACGGAGATAGTCGGAAACGATGACACGCTGCTTTTTGGCAACGGCAAGCAAATGTTCTTTGTAAGCATCGGAACGTTTTAATTTCTGGCTCACATCAGAAATTAACTGGTCTGAATAACGCTTCGTTGTTTTTAAGTAACCAAGCTCCGGGAAGAACTTATCAAATGTTGCTTCGTCAATCAAAAGGGCGGAAAGCAATTTGTTGAAATTGCGGACGCCGCTGAAGTTGCCGTAAGGCTCGAAAAATTCTTCATCCACTTTGTCGATAAACGATGGCACACGCCATGCTTTTCGTGAACCGTAAATATATTTTGTGCGCAGCGGAAGTCCTTTGCTCTCAATTACGGCATCCGCCATAAGTTTCAAGTAATAGCCGTCGCGGGAAATAAAATAAAGTGTTTTGTAACCGCGTTTTAAGGCATCGTATACTGCCCAGTGAACATAAGGAACAAAATAAAGGCTGGCGTATTTGTAGGCAAAAGTCTCTTTGTCCGTGTGCTCCTCCAGACGGAAGTTGCGGAACAATTTCACAACACTGTGCATACCATATTCTTCAATGTAGGCTGCCATATGTTTTTCATAGTTGTCAAGTTCCGGAACCGACACCGGCTGTGTGTGGATGCCAAGACGGGATGGCTGGGTGTCATCGGCAAATTTATTATCGCCAATGTGAATCCATTCCGAATAATGGTAGTCGAGAGAACTATAAACTTCCAAAAATAATTTTCTGGTTGTTTTTTGATAACCTTTATCACTCGATAAAAACAGTGGAAGTGTGGCAAGAAGCGGGTCCGCTTTTGCTAACATTTTCTGAATCGTTTCTTTCGGCAAATACATATCACTGATTAATACAACATCGTTTCCTTCGGCAAGGTACGATTTGAGCATATCAATGTGGTCGGTTAAAGGAATAACGGATCGGATTTCTTCCTCACATTCCCATGTAATCAACTGCTGTTTCTGCTCATCGGTAAGTGGAAACAGTGTTGCCATGTGGTCATAAATTTCCGACAACTGGATTTCCAAATGGTCGTCATTTCGGATTAATACCGACTTTTTATAAAACTCACGCACATTGGATTCGCACCAGCGGCGAATCTGCGAAAATTTGCGGATAAAATAGCTGTCATAGCCACAGTCAGACTGCTCCAGTTTTTTGCGGACATTGTCGAAAACGCTGGAAGGATGACAGCACTGCCGTGAAAACAGGGTATCAAAAATATCGAAACTGTAGAGTTTCGGAAATTCTCTTTTCTCTGGTACAAAAGAAAGTGCGGTATTGATGATTCGCTCACAATCGTTTTCATCCGAATAAGACCAAAACAACTGGTTGATTCGGTCAAGTTCTTCTTTTTTTGTTTCTTCGCAAGAAGAAAGTGCAGTTAATAATTCGTCAAAATTTGAAGCTTCGGTTCCGCAGGTCATTTCTCGTACATCGAAAACAAAATCGCGGAAATTTTCTTTGTCATCAATATCATAAAAATACCTAATAAAAGTTTTTACTCCACGCGCTAATAAATCATAGAAAATGGAGGAGTAATCAACAATGGCAATGTCGATATCGGAAAAGATTTCGTACACATCATCTTCATTTTCCCAGAAATAAAAATTCGGATGTTCACGATATACTTCTTTCATTGCGAGATACTGAGTGTCTTTTTCCACTAAAGGATGCATTTTTAATATCAAAAGAATGTTGTTTTCATGAAGGACTTTTGCTAGACGTTTCATATCCGGAAGAGCGGACTTCATGAAATTAGCACCATTATTATCGCGGTAAGTAGGGCAGTATATTGCCAGCTTGGTATCGGCAGACAGCCCTTTCTTTTTGCGAATATCATGGTCGTAACTTTGAATGTTATCGTTCACAACACAGCGTGGATAGCCTGCACGGATTACTTTGTCATCATCAATGCCGCACTGCTCTTTGAAATGTTTTTCCATAATTTCCGAGGTAACTAAAAAGAGCTGGTTGTTGCGAAGAATATCGTTGTTTTGAATGTATTTTTTCGCAATGCGCTCCTGAAGAAATCCGTCGGTTACCTTTCTTTCAATACTTTTGCAGCCAACGCCGTGCCATAGATTCAAAACGGTAATGCCATCTAGTTCTGGCTGAAATACTTCTTTACACATTTCAACGACATAGACACCGGCTTTTTTCATGACATCTTTTCCTTTGGAAGAGCGGTAAAGTTCTGCCTCGTAACCAAGTTTATGCACGTAGTTCATCGTGTCTGCATTGTAGCACATCCAGACCGGTTTGATTTCTTTGTGATGTCTTATGATATATTCAAACATCCATTTTGGATTGCCGGCAAAGCTATTTCCGGCGTTAAAAATCCATAAATTTTTATCTCGTTGTTCGCTCATTTTATTACTCCTTCTTAGTTCTCTAATATATGAAGAATTTGTTCACATGCTGTTCCTTTTTCAAAAGAACCCATGGTTTCAAAGTGTTGTTTATACAAAGTTGTGAAGTCTTCGTCCCGGTATTTGACTGCCATGTCGGGAAGTGCCGCAATGTCTTTGCATTTCAAATACGGCCATGTGTCATATGGAACAAAGAAACCGCGGTCCATTTGTTCGTATTCTTTCAGGCGGTTTTCCAATAAGAAAACCGGGCGCCCGGTCAGGGCAAAATCCCAGATGCAGGAAGAAAAATCGGTTACCAGTAAATCACTGGTGTAAAGTAAGTCCTGCATTTCATAATAGGCATTTCCGTCAAGAATCCGCTCATCAAGGGATTCATTTGTTTCCTCTCGGAAATAATGTGAGCGGTAAAGGACAATCCAGTTGTTTTTTGTTGCTTCTTCCAAGCGGTCAATGGTTTCCGATAAATAACGTAAATCATACTGCTCTTTTTCCGGCGCAGTCATCTGAAAACTTGGCGCAAAAAGCAAAATTTTTGTCTGCTCGCTTATATGATAAAAGTCCTGTACACGTTTTTTGATTTCCGGATGCTTGGAGAAAAAAATATCGTTTCTTGGCGTTCCGGTTTCCAAAAAGATTTTTCGGTCTAACGAAAATGCTTCGGCGTACATGTCAGTGCATGCTTGGCAGGAAGACACAAAGTAATCTAACCGCTTATACCATTTGTCGAAATTTGCGGCAAAGGTTTTATCTTCGTTTATTGTTTCTTTGCCGACTTTTTTATAAGCACCGCCACCATGCCAGGTTGTCAAAAAGATTTGTCCTCTTTTTTTGACAAGTGCTTCATCAATCATATCGTTAGTGATAAAAATACCACAGCGCAGAAATAATTTAAAATAGCTTAAGCTTCGCTGGCGCACAACTGTAATGCCGGTCCGCATCGTACAGGTTTCCGGAAAACGGGTGACCCAGATGAGTTCGTATTCTCCCGGATGTTTTAGCCAAAATGACTCCATAAGAACACTTGGGTTGCACACATAGCCCTTGCGGTTATTTGCATAAAACATAATCCGGTTTTTTTTGACCGGAATAAAAAACAGCAGGTACTGGAGAAGTCGTGCTATTCGTATTTTTGCTTTCATATTAAAATGCTTCCTCTTTCCTTTTTCATAACCTCAATATTTTACTACAGAGCATAAATAGATGTCAAGTGTTGACAAATCAAGGGAGCAAGTGTTTACTGGTACCTTTTTGTTTCCGTAATTCAGCAGAAAAGCTTTGCGTCTCGCAGGCGCTTCCGCTCGTTGAGTGCGTAGCGGTATGGGCACTGAAACAACCAGTGCCATATACCGACGTACTCAAAACCTACGAGCTGCAAAGTTTTTCTGCTGAATTACTGGAATAAAATAAAGTGCCAGTAGATACTTGCCAACAAATCTCCCCTGCGTAAATTGGGTGCGCAGGTTTGAAACAACGCTTTTCCTGCAATTTGCTCTATAGGGTTGCATGTGTTAGGCTTCATTTGGAGAAATTAGATGGCACAAGCAACTCTTTGTGGTAATTTTCACTGTTTAGGTTGTCTTTTTCTTACATATTTTCTTGATGAAAGTTGAATGTGACGCAAAAATGCAACCTTTTGAAGAAAATAAATGGAAAAGAGTTGTTCCATAGGGGCAAATGTTAGTTGCTTATGTTTTTAGGTTTCCTGCTAATTTACCGAAACCTAAAAATTTTAAAAACAACAAACATTTGAAAAAAGGATGACAAAAACAGGGGAGTTTCATATAATAAGTGTGAAGATATTTCTTTGGGGATTTATATGTCAGAAAAGAATAATTTTTTGTATGATGTCAGTATGTCCTATGTAAATGCCGGATGGCAGGAGCGTTATTGTGCGCTGGTAAAGTATCTTGATGCATATCTGAAGGAGAATTGTGGTGAATTTTTTGCCGATTTGCAGCTTTACCAGACCGGGCCGATGAATTATGTAGTAGTGGCGGTGTATTATGATGTGCCGGGTGTTGGCGAGGCTCTTCCTAAGATTCTTGGATTTGTAAATGCAAAATATCGGGAAGTTGTTGGACATAATGTAAGACGAAAGCAGATTTTGAAGTTTGACTTAGCAAAAAAATTACACGGGCAGAGTGAAGTGTGTCTGCACGCTTCCTCGGAAGAGATGGAGGAATCAGAAGATGAACAACCGCGAGAGGATTATGCGTCTTCGACAGGAGAAGAAATTAGACAGGAACGAAATGATACAACTTCTTGAAACAGCAAATAGAGAGGACCGAGAGTATCTTGCCGCACAGGCGAGAGAGGTTCGGGAGAAGATTTATGGGAAGGACGTATTTGTTCGGGGGCTGATTGAATTTACAAATATCTGCCGCAATGATTGTTATTACTGCGGGATACGTAAAAGTAACGAAAAAGTGGAGCGATACCGCCTGACGCCGGAAGAAATTTTGTCCTGCGCCAAAGAAGGATATGAATTGGGATTTCGCACTTTTGTGCTGCAAGGTGGCGAAGATGGCTGGTTTACGAAAGAACGGGTGGCTTCGATTGTCCGGGAATTAAAGAAACAATTTCCGGATTGTGCAGTGACGCTATCCATCGGAGAGCGTACGAAAGAGGAATATGAATGTTTTCGTGAGGCGGGGGCAGACCGTTACCTTCTGCGCCACGAGACGGCGGATGACGCTCACTATAGAAAATTGCATCCGCAGGAAATGAAACTTAAAAACCGTAAAGAATGTTTATTTACCTTACGTGAACTTGGATATGAAGTAGGTGCCGGTTTTATGGTAGGCTCGCCGGGACAGACGGTGGAGTGTCTTGCTGAAGATTTTGAATTTTTGCAGGAACTGAAGCCCCATATGATTGGAATCGGACCGTTTCTTGCCCATCAGGATACACCATTTGGTGCAGAAGAAAATGGTTCCTATGAGCAGACACTTTTGTTATTGAGTATTCTACGACTGATGTTTCCGGGGGTGTTACTTCCTGCGACGACAGCACTTGGAACAATTGCGCCGGATGGACGGGAGCAGGGATTATTGGCAGGAGCGAATGTATTAATGCCAAATTTATCACCGGTTTCTGTGCGGAAAAAGTACGAGCTGTATGATAATAAAATATGTACCGGGGAAGAGTCGGCACAGTGTAAAGATTGTTTAAGCAGGCGTGTGGAATCGGTTGGCTACCGGATTGTTACTGACCGGGGAGACAGCCGGATTGAGAAATAGGAGGAACGTATGATAGCGTATTTTTTGGCAGCATATTTGATTTTAAATGGAATTGTATTTTTGGTTTACGGAGTGGACAAGTATAAAGCAGTTCACAATAAGTGGAGAATCCCGGAAACTACCCTTCTTGTTATCGCTGTTATTGGTGTAATAGGTGCCTTTGCCGGAATGCATGTTTTTCATCACAAAACACGTAAACCAAAGTTTTATGTAGGGGTTCCCGTTATCTTTTTCTTGGAGGTGCTTGCTGTTATTGGTATTTTTTGTGCGGGTGGGAAATACATGGGGAACACTGCCAAAAAAGAAAATGCAGCGAAAACGGCGAGCCTTTCTTCCACATCAAGGGAGGGATTAAAAAGAGGGGAAGAATTTACCATTGAAAAACAGGAGTTTAAGAAAAGTCTTTCGCAGGAGTCTTTTTCGATTCCATTCAATACAATGGATGAGTGTTATCGTGTGGGGGACTTGTTTGTGTCTTTTGATTCGGGAACAAAATCAAAAATAAAGATTTATTTTTGGAATCCAAAGACAATGAAAGTTCCGGCTGTATATACATATCGTGAAAATGTTGAAAATTATGATGATTCGTTATTTGCAGCGAATGAGAGCGGACAATATGTGATTGCGCAGATTGCCGAAAAGTTAATTGTATTTAATTTTTTGGGAAAGGCCATGAAGGAGATTTTAATTGAAGAAGGCCGGCCAACAGATATTATAGAAAAGGATGGGAAACAATACATTTTGACATCATCGACGCTTTATGTCGGCAGTATCCAGTCGGGATTTCGTAAGGTGGGAAGCAATTCTGACAAAGAAGAAAAGAAGAATGCCGAGGAGGATAATTGGTCGTTAGAATTTTTATTTTCCTGTGGAGATTATGTTTATGTATCGATGACTGTGCCTGCTAAGTATCATAGTTTTAGTTGGTTGTGGCAGATATCATTAAAAAATGGCGAGTGGAAAAAAATCATGGACGAAATGCTCGATTTTTCTTTTGATACGGATGCCAAAGAGGTGGCTGCAGGGATTGAAATTGGCGAAAAAAATGCTGAGGTATTGTATTATAAATTCCATGAAGATGGAACGTATGAAAAGAAAAAAATCAAGGCGATTCCGGGAGCTGTGGAAAATGGAGTTATTTACACCGCATCGAAAAAAGAATTTCTCGCTATTTCGGTGAAAGACAACAAAAAAACGGTGTTAAAGCATGTAGGGCGGTATTGTGAAATTGCAGATTTAAAGTATGAAAATTTAAGTAATGTAAGGCAGGAAAAAAAGGGGAAAATTATTTACAAGGTATCCGTTTATTTGTCAAAAAAACCACTGAAAAACCGATATGGAAAGCCGATGCCGGATTATGATAATTATTATTGCTATGATTTGGAAACAAAGCAGACGCAGACGGTGAATACAGGTGTCAGCTATATAGATTTTGATTATGCGGAAGGAAAGACATATATGAAAAATCGGGGAAAATGGCTTACACTTGAAAAGGAAACGAACATGGTAGAAATGGCAATTGATTATATGTATGAGGATAATGCGACACCGGATAAAAGAGTTGTGCGTGTGGCGCAAAAAGACAAGCAGGAAAAGGTAGTCTCGGATAAAGTGTATACTTTTTGTGGAGACGAACAAGGAAATTGCCGGATTGAAGATGTGACTGGCAAGTATAGAACGCTTGAGAAGAAAGAAAAGTGGTTTACAATTACAGCAAAACAAGTAAAAGCGATTTCGGATAAGAAGTTGTTAAAAGGACTGATGAAAACGTATGAATAGGGGGCGCACATGTGATATGTTTTGTCTTGCATGTTATAGAAAATGATGTTAGACTATAAGAGATAAGCAGGGCATGGGGCAAAATCTGGATTATCTGAGTACGAATCAGCCAACGGATGAATACACTCATAAACTTCAGCATCGTGTGCTGGAAATGCGCGATGATAAAGAATGGAGGGAAAATTATATGACGTGGGAAATGAAATTGGATGAAAGATATGAAACGGGTCATAAGGCAGGCAGGGAGGAAGAACTATGCAGACTGATAAAAAAGAAACTTGAAAAAGGGAAAAACATTGCGCAGATTGCAGATGAGTGCGAGGAGACGGAAGAAAGGATACTTGAATTGATGGAGAAGATGGAGAAAACATCTTACAATGAATAAATTATTTATATGTCAAGGAGGGGGAACATGAAAAAAACAATTAAGGGGAAACTTACACTAAACACAGCAATTTTTATTGTTGCAGCAATTAGTGTCTGCGAAATTGTCAGTGTGAATGCATTAAAAACAAACATGACAAATCAGACGAGACAATATGTCAGCAGAGAGGCACAGACCAATGCACGTGTGGTTAATGAATGGCTGCAGGGGCAGGCAAACACGGTACATACAATTACGAATACGATTGCTTTTATGAACACAAAAGATACGGATCACGTGATGGATTACCTGGAAAAAGCCTTGAGTGAGAATAAAGAGGCATTGATGTATTATTTGTGTTTTGGATATGATGGAGGAGTATTTCCTGCAAACCATTCTAAAATAGATCTGGATCCAACGACAAGAGACTGGTGGAAGCAGGCCATTAAGAAAAATAGTTTGATTTATACGGCACCATATAAAGATTTTGCTTCCGGGAAAATGATTGTTACCATTGCAGAACCGCTGGAAATAAAAGGCGAACAGGCGGTTGTGCTGGCGGATATTACGATTGATACTTTGACCAAACTTGTTTCTAATGTAAGTACGGATGAAAACATTCAGGGCTTTTTGTTAGATGCCGATGGTATGGTTGTTTCGCATCAGAATAAGGATTATCTGCCGAAAGAGGAAGGAAATACTTCTTTGGCAAAGGCACTTTCTGTTAATGTAAAAGAGGTTTCCGAGATAACAGATTATGATGGATATTCAAAATTTATTCATACCGCGCAGATTACAGCTACCGGATGGACATTTGGTGTAACGGAGAGGGAATCAGTAGTAACAACACAAGTGGTGAAGAGTGTGATTTTAGTTGTCGGAATCGGGGTTGTCCTTTTGATTCTCGTAGTTCTTCTTACCATTGCCAGTGTGAAGAAAAATTTGAGGCCACTTGAAAATATGAAGACATTTATCCGGGAGAAAGTCATCGGTGATTCTCAAAAGAATGTACATAAAAATGAGGTTGAGGAAATCTCTTATTTATTACAGGAGTTAGAACAGCGTTTTATTGGTGTGATTCGCAAAACAAAAGATGAATCCGATGTCATTCATACCAGAGTGGAAAATACGAATGACAAGGTCTCCTTAATTAATCAGAATATTATGGAAATCAGTGCAGCAATGGAAGAAACCGGAGCAAACATTGATTCCCAGACAACCAGTATTCAAAACATTGATAAAACTTGCAAGGATACAACGCATGCAGTGGATGTTCTTGTATCCCATGCAGAAGAAATGTCTGATAAAGCGAAAGAGATTGGTGAGCGTGTCAATGAAGCGGTGCAGAAATTAATGACAGATAAAGACAGTGCTGTGGTGAAGGCGGACGAAAGCAGAAATCGTATGCAGATGGCGATTCAGCAGACAAAAATTATTGGCGAGATTACAACTATCTCAGCGTCAATTGAAGAAATTGCTTCTCAGACAAATCTGCTTGCATTAAATGCTTCGATTGAGGCGGCAAGAGCCGGAGAGTCAGGAAAAGGATTTGCGGTTGTTGCGGAAGAAATCAAACAATTGAGTGAAGATACATCAAACGAAATTCGTAAAGTGAATGACTTGACGCAGAAAGTATTTGAAAGTGTGAAGATACTGTCCACTGAAAGTAACGAGTTATTAGTCTTTTTAGATGAGACAGTTTTGGCAGATTATGATAAATTTGCAAGTCTTGCGAATCAGTATAAAGAAGACGCAAATTATTATGAGGAAACAAGCGGTTCCATGGAACATAATGCAGAAGAAGTAATGGACGCAATTCAAAGTATTTCAAATGTTTTGGAAAATGCAAGTTCAGCACAGATGGAACTTGCGTCTGCGGTAGAAAGCGTAAATGAGAATTTGCAGAACATGACTAATTCAAGTGAAAGCATGACTAAGGAAACGAAGAATGCGATGGAAAGCGTAAATGCTTTACAGGAAACGATGGGACAGTTCCGTTTGTAAAACCAAATGAGGATAGGATGCTTTAGGTAAAATTGAAAGGCTGGAGGTGTGTGAAATGAAAGGAAAGGTAAAAAGAAGAGTTATTGCGTGGGTATTGTCATTTGCACTTGTAATGGGTACCGTGTTGGGGGGCCGGGACTTTTTATGAAGGCTCATGCGGCAGATGCGGGAGTTTTGTATATCATTGATTCAATAGGTGGAACACCGGAAAGTGTAACAGAAGACTGTACAGATAGTGCCGGTGGCTGGTCTTATGATGCCGGTACTGCGACATTGACGTTGGATGGATTTCAAGGAGAATACATCGAAGCGAATGGTGATATTAACATAGTTCTGAAAGGGAAAAATAAGATTACTATATCGGCAGAATCTACAGAGGGAATCAAGTCAACGGGAAAAGTCACGATTGATGATACAATATCGCCGGTACAAGACTGTTTAGATATTTATTGCAACGATGGAACAGAAAGTGTTTCTATGATATATACCGGTGGTTTCGGAGCGGACTATGCCACTTATATCGTAGGCGGAACAGTAAATCTTGTAGAAGAGAATACGAGACGCCGATATGTTACGGGAATATCTCGTTGGGCATATGTAGAGAATGATGCATCCCTGAATATCAATTTATCTGCTGACGGAGGGAGAAATGGTGCGGCTGCTCTGTTGAATTTGAACACCAGTGGAGACACTTCATTCCGTGTAAACTCTTTATCAAGCAGTTCTTATGGAGTTTATTCTCTGGATAAGAAGGGGAGCGGTGATACAGCACTCACGGCGGAAGGGAAAGCCAAGAATATTGGTAACAAATTTACAGTCGGTTCGACAGGAAATACGGGGAAAATAACAATAAAAGGTTATCTCACTGATTTTACTCCATACCGCAAAAAAAATCGAATTGTGGGCGTGGATAATTTCCTGTGGAGTTATTTTACCGAAAATCCTCAGACAGGTGGATTATGTCGATGTGTATGTGATAGTTTGGGTGTGCCGATGAAAGACTTTGTGATTGAGTCGGTGGATGAATTGCCGCTAACGGTGATGGACAGCGAGTTATTTGATATACCTGTGACAAAAGCTGGAGAAAGGTGGAATCAGCCGGTTGACTGGCGCGAGGGTATCTATGGTGGAACGGGGTATTATGAATTTTCCCTGGCAGAAGATAGTGCCCCATTGCCAGAGGGGATTTCTGTCAGCAGTGCCAATGGAAAACTTGAAGGAACACCGACAAGCAGTCATTCGGCCGGTATAGCAAAAATTGCAGTTACATCCGGTGAAGAGAGAAAGACGTTTGAGGTTCATTATGACGAGATTAAAGAAAAAGATTACCTATTGACCATTGGCGGAACAACGGTAAATATGGCATCTGATCAAATGGGAGCCGGATGGTCATACGAGAGTTCCACGACATCGCTCACTTTGAATGGTTATAATGGTGGTCCTATTACGGCAGAACGTGATTTGAGTATTAAATTAAAAGGGTCAAATGTGATTACGATACCGGCAGACGCCCAATATGGCATTAAATCTACAGGAAAAGTTACCATTGACGATACGACGTCAACGGTGGTAGACTGCCTGGACATTAAATGCAGCGAGGGGACGGAGCAGGCTTTAATGATAGCCACCGGTGGTTTTGGTGAAGAATGCGCCACGTATATTATTGGTGGAACCGTAAATCTTATAGAAAGCGGCACAAGCCGCCAATATGTTACAGGAATATCCCATTGGGTATATGTAGAGAACGATGCAGCCCTGAATATTAGCTTATCCGGTGAAGGGGAGCGAAAGGAAATTGGTGCTTTGATGAATCTAAATACCAGCGGAGAGACTTCGTTTCGTGTGAACTCCCTACAAAGCAGTTCTTATGCGGTATATTCTGTGAATAAAAATGGAAGTGGTAATACAGCACTTACGGCGGAGGGAAAAGCCAAGAATGTTGGCAGCAAATTTACAATTGGTTCGACAGGAAATACAGGGAAAATAACAGTAAAAGGTTATCTTTCTGATTTAACTCCGTATGGAAAGAAAAATCGAATTGTGGGCGTGGACAATTTTCTGTGGAATTATTTTACCAAAAATCCTCAGACGGGTGGATTATGCCGATGCGTGTGTGATAGTTTTGGTGTGCCGATTAAAGATTTCGTAATCGAGTCAGTGGATGAATTACCGCTAACAGTGATGGATAGTGCGTTGTTTGATATACCTGAGACCAAAGTAGGAGAAAGGTGGAATCAGGCGGTTAACTGGTGCGAAGGTATTTATGGTGGAACGGGGGATTATGAATTTTCACTGGCGGAAGATAGTGCCCCATTACCAGAGGGGATTTCTGTCAGCAGTGCCAATGGAAACCTTGAGGGAATTCCGACAAGCGGTCATGCGGCTGGTGTGGCAAAGATTGCAGTCAAATCCGGTGGAGAGAAAAAGACATTTGAGGTCAATTATGGTGAAATAGCATACAACAATCCTGTGACTTCGTTAGAACTTGACAAGAGTGAAATCATTATGAACCAGGGAGAAGAAAAAGAACTTACGGCAACGATTCTTCCGGCTGATGCGGATCGTTGTGACGTAGACTGGAAAGGTGATTCCGATTATATTACTATCAGGGAACAAACTTTTGTTTCGGGTTCAAATAAACGTGAAGCAGTATTGACAGCAAAACAAACAGCAGGTGTAACGAGTGTATCGGCAGTGTCGGTGATTGGAAACTATAAAAGGACTTGTACCGTGTATATTAAAGAGAAAAAACCAAGGGCGACAGCCAGTCAGACGTCGATTTGTGATTTGATACCAAATCAGAAGTATATGATTAATGGGATTCAGATGACAGCAGATTCCTCGGGACAAATTGCAATTGATGACAGCTGGAGAGAAACCACAGTGTCAATTGTGAGGGTAAATACAGAAGCAAAGTGTAATAGTGATGCGCAGAGCCTGCCGATTTCAAAAAAAGCGGCAGTTAATCTATCAACCGTATCGGATAAGGTAGTGCTTTCTTATTTGAAAACAACATATGATAAAACAGAAAAGGAACCGGATGTTACAATTGAGGGGCTGGTAAAAGATACGGATTACAGCGTTACTTATAGCAATAATGTGAATGCCGGAACGGCAACTGTCACAATTGTTGGCATGAATGATTATGTTGGCACATTGTATCAGTATTTTACCATTGAACCGGCGAAAATGACAGGAGTTTCGGTGCATGGATATAAGGGAACATATGATGAAAGCAGTCATACGATTACTTTGGATGGAGTGCCGGAAGGAGCGGTTGTAACCTATGCTTCAGAAGAATCAGGTATTTATTCGGAAATGAAACCTGACAGACGCAGCGCAGGAACAACGACAGTATATTACAAAATAAAAAAAGCAAATTATGAAGAATTGAAAGGCTGCGTTAAAATAGTAATTGAGGCTGCACCAATTGCAGAAAAGAAGGTTGAGCTTTCTGATGTATCATATGTTTATGATGGCACGGCCAAGAGTCCGAATGTTGCAATTGCCGGAATGATAAGAGGAATTGATTTTACTGTTATATATAGCAAAAATGTGGATGCCGGAACCGGAATAGTAACAGTAGAAGGAATTGGTAATTATAAAGGAGTTTTATACCAATACTTTACCATTGAACCTGCAGAACTAACCGGAATTAGTGCACAGGGCTATACCGGGGAATATGATAAAAAAAGTCATACTATTAATTTGCAGGGTGTACCAGAGGGGGCAGTAGTAACTTATGCAACGGTGAAGGAAGGGATTTATTCGGAGACTAAGCCTGCTAGAGTAGATGTTGGAACAACGACGGTATATTATAAGGTAAACTTTGCAAACCACAAGGAATATACCGGCCAGGCTGATATTACGATTACTCCGTCGGGGGCAGCGCAAACACCGGGAGCCACACCGGGAGCTGCGCCGGGAACTTCTGAAACGGATAAAATCTCAGAAGCAGATAAAGAAGATTCGTCAGAAGTGCAATTTTTGAATGACTCTTTGACGAAAAAGACAGCAAGACCTGCCGCGATAAGACTTGGAAAGCTGAAGGCAAAAAAGAAAGCCCTTGTTATAAGATGGAAAAAAGGGAAGAGGATAAATGGTTACGAAATTCAACTTTCCATGAATAAGAAATTTAAGAAAAAAAATAAAAAGATAGTTGTTAAGCAAAAAAACCGGACGAAGATAACGGCGAAAAAATTGAAGGCAGGAAAGACCTATTTTGTCCGGATTCGATCTTATAAGATTGATGCAGGAAAAAAAGTGTATTCTAAGTGGTCGAAAGTGAAAAAGACTAAGATAAAATAAAAAATTGTTTATCGAGCGGTATGTAAAAACAACGCACCGGCTGTATGAAGCCGGTGTGTTGTTTTTTTACGCATTTTTTACATAGAAATGATTTCAGATTTTACATTCGCCCCCTAAACTAGGTCTTGTAAGAAAGAAAAAGAAAGATGAAAAGATTGAAAGGAGAAAACAAAAATGAAGATGACAAAAAAAGTATTAGGAATGGTTTTATGCGGGGTTATGACAGTGGGGATGATTACCGGCTGTGGCGGCTCTGACAGCAGCACAACAAATGATGCAGGAAATACATCTGCAGATGCAGCACAGGAAATTTCCGTTGTATCACGTGAAGATGGTTCCGGTACACGAGGCGCTTTTGTAGAACTTTTTGGTGTTGAAGATGAGGAGAACGGAGAAAAAGTAGACAAGACGACAGAAGAAGCAACAATCGCAAACAGCACGGAAATCGTTATGACAACCGTAGCCGGTGATAAAAATGCAATTGGTTACTGCTCACTCGGTTCCTTAAATGACAGTGTGAAAGGACTTAAGATTGATGGTGCAGAGCCAACGGTTGATAACATTAACAATGGAAGTTATGCAATTTCTCGACCATTTAACATTGCAACAAAGGATAAGAAAAGTGAAGTAACACAGGACTTCATTAACTACATCCTGAGTGAAGACGGACAGAAAGTAATTGAGTCTAACGGTTACATCAAAGCAAGTGATGCCGGTGCTTTCAAGAGTAACGGTGCCAAAGGTAAAATTGTAGTAGCCGGTTCCTCTTCGGTTACGCCGGTTATGGAAAAACTTGCTGAAAGTTACAAGACAGTAAACAGTGGAGCAGAAATTGAAATTCAGGAAAGTGATTCCACAACAGGTATGAATTCAGCAGCAGAAGGAACTTGTGACATCGGTATGGCATCCCGTGACTTAAAAGACAGTGAAACAGGTGCAGGACTTACACCGACAGTAATTGCAAAAGACGGAATCGTAGTAATCGTAAATAACGAAAACAAAGTAGATAACATGACAAAAGCACAGGTAAATGATGTGTTCCGCGGAACAATCACAGACTGGAGTGCCATCAAATAAAGGAGGCAGCCATGAAAGAAAAGGCAATGAAAGTAGTGTTTCTGATTGCCGCTTGTGTTTCGATTCTCGCTGTAGCATTAATTTGTATCTTTCTCTTCGCCAATGGTATCCCGGCAATTAAGGAAATCGGCTTGTTCGATTTCCTGACGGGAACGGCGTGGAAACCGGGAAATCACAAATTTGGGATTTTGCCGATGATATTAGGAAGTATATATGTGACCGCCGGAGCTCTTATTGTAGGAGTTCTGATTGGCATTTTGACGGCAGTGTTCTTAGCAAAATATTGTCCGAAAAAATGGTATCGAATCTTAAAAGGTGGCGTCGATTTGCTTGCCGGAATCCCATCCGTTGTCTACGGATTTTTTGGACTTGTTGTTCTGGTTCCGATGGTGCGCGACACCTTTGGCGGAAATGGAAACAGTATTTTAACGGCATCTCTTTTGCTTGGCATTATGATTCTGCCAACGATTATTGAGACATCAGAGGCAGCTATTCAGGCGGTGCCGGATAAATATTACGAAGGAGCACTGGCACTTGGTGCCACGCATGAGAGAAGTGTTTACCGTACGGTTGTACCGGCAGCGAAATCCGGAATTTTAGCAGGAATCATTCTTGGTGTCGGCCGTGCGATTGGTGAGACGATGGCAGTCATTATGATTGCCGGAAATCAGGCAAGAATGCCTGCCGGTTTGTTAAAGGGTGTTCGTACACTTACAGCAAACATAGTAATTGAAATGGGATATGCGGCAGATTTACACCGCGAAGCGTTAATTGCGACAGGCGTTGTCCTGTTTGTCTTTATCCTGATTATCAATTTATTGTTCTCACTCTTAAAGAGAAAGAAGGTGGACTAGATGGCAAATGGTTTGAAAAAACAAAAGCAGAAATGGAAAGCACTTGCAAAACATAAGTCCTCTCTGGTTCTTTACCTGATTACAATTTTGGCAGCAGCGATTACGGTATTTGTGTTAGGATACCTGATTGTTTATATTCTGGCAAATGGTATTCCACATTTGAAACCGTCACTGTTTGCTTTTACTTATACATCGGACAATGTTTCGATGATGCCGGCACTGATTAATACGGTGCTTATGACACTGGCAACCTTGATTGTTGCGGTTCCGCTTGGCATTTTCGCCGCCATTTATCTGGTGGAATATGCGAAGAAAGGAAACAAGCTGGTGAGCATAATTCGTGTGACGGCAGAGACACTGACCGGAATACCATCGATTGTTTATGGATTGTTTGGTATGTTGTTTTTCGTCGGTTACTGCAAATGGGGATTTTCCCTTTTATCAGGAGCTCTCACCTTAGCAATTATGGTGCTTCCGGTTATTATGCGAACGACCGAAGAAGCACTTATGGCAGTGCCGGATTCTTACCGGGAAGGAAGTTTCGGCCTTGGTGCCGGAAAACTGCAAACCGTATTTCACGTAGTTTTGCCGAGTGCCGTTCCGGGCATTTTATCCGGTGTTATTTTGGCAACCGGACGAATTGTTGGCGAGACCGCAGCATTGATTTATACGGCTGGAACAATTGCAAAAGTGCCAAGCAGCATTTTTGATTCGGCAAGAACGTTATCGGTTCATATGTACAATTTATCAAAAGAAGGACTGCATACGGATGAATCGTATGCAACGGCAGTGGTGCTTTTGGTACTTGTAATTGCAATCAATATGTTGTCGAATTTTGTCGCCCGAAAAGTTGGGAAAAACAAATATGGCAATTAGAATGGAGAATGAATATGGAAGATAAATTTTGCATACAAAACATGAATCTTTATTATGGAGATTTTCATGCACTGAAAGATGTCAGTATGAACATTCCGGCGAATGAGATTACCGCTTTTATCGGACCTTCCGGCTGCGGTAAATCCACATTTTTAAAATCGCTAAACCGGATGAATGATTTGGTAGAAGGGTGTCGGATTTCCGGTTCCCTTCAGTTAGATGGCGAAGATATTTACGGTGACATTGATGTCAATCATCTTCGCAAGCGGGTTGGAATGGTGTTCCAGAACCCGAACCCATTTCCAATGAGCGTGTACGATAATATTGCTTATGGTCCACGAACTCATGGAATTCACTCCAAGGCAAAATTAGATGAAATAGTTGAACGGTCGCTGAAACAGGCAGCAATTTGGGACGAACTCAAAGACCGTTTGAAAAAAAGTGCCCTTGGTTTATCCGGCGGACAGCAGCAGCGTTTATGTATTGCCAGAGCGCTTGCAATAGAGCCGGAAGTGATTTTGATGGATGAACCAACAAGTGCCTTAGACCCGATTTCCACTTCAAGAATTGAGGATTTGGTACTGGAATTAAAAGATAAATACACAATTGTAATGGTAACGCATAATATGCAGCAGGCAACGCGTGTATCTGACCGCACGGTATTTTTCCTTCTTGGAGAAGTAGTTGAAATGGACAAAACGGAAAAATTATTTTCCATGCCAACGGATAAACGTACAGAAGATTATATTACGGGGAGGTTTGGATGATGAGAAATCGATTTGACAGACAGCTTACAGAATTAAATCAGGACATGATTCAGATGGGGCATATGATTGGCCAGGCAATCGGCATGGCAATCAGCGCACTGAATAACCGTGACAAAGAACAGGCGGAAAAAGTAATTGATTATGATGATGAAATTAATGAGGAGGAGCGGATTATCGAAAATCTCTGCTTGAAACTTTTGCTGCAGCAGCAGCCTGTGGCAAGGGATCTGCGCGTAATTTCATCGGCACTGAAAATGATTACAGACATGGAAAGAATTGGTGATCAGGCAGCAGATATTTCGGAAGTAACGCTGCATTTAATTGATGCTAAGTATAAAAGAGATATGGAGCATATTCGGAAGATGGCAGCAGAAACGACCTGTATGGTTGTGCAGAGTGTGGAAGCATACGTAGAAAAAGACGAGGAAAAAGCAAAAGAAGTCATTGCGCATGATGACATCATTGATGATTTATTTATTAAGTCAAGAGAGGATGTAATTTCTCTTATTCGCAGCAATCCGGAAGAGGGGGCTTGTGCGACGGATTTACTTATGATTGCAAAGTACTTTGAGCGAATCGGAGACCATGCCTGCAACATTGCGGAATGGGTCATTTTCTCAATTACCGGAGAGCACAAGAAAAAATAAAAATAAAAATAAAAATATCTAAAGTTATAATTGCATTTTTTCCTTATCAGCAGTAAAATAGATATAACATTGATTTTACTTATGAGATAGGAGGAGCGTGTGTATGAAATCAAAATCATTGCGATTTCGCATATTATTACTATTGGTAGGAACAACAGCTATAACTGCTTTAATTTGCGGAATTATAGGATATTATAATTCGAGAGCAGTTGCCAACAGTGATGCAAAAGAAAAATTGACGACAGTGAGTGAAGGGTATGGGAAAGATATCGATAACCTGCTTTCACAGGTAGAAGTTGCGGTGGATACTCTTGCAGATGTAACAAAAAATCAGATTCAGGATGTAGACAAGTTTAAAAGCAGCAGCAGCTACGTGGATTCCTGTACGGAGGCGTTAGAGACTACAGCTCTTCAGTGTGCGAATAACACGAAGGGCGCGATGACTTATTATATCCGCTATAATCCGGAATTTACAGAAGCAACATCCGGTATTTTTGCTTCGAAAGAGAGTGAGAATGCAGATTTTAAGTCATTGACACCGACAGATTTCAGCAGTTTTGACAAAGACGATGCAGAACATGTGGGCTGGTATTATATTCCGGTTAAAAATGGAAAGGCAACTTGGATGGATCCGTATTTAAATTCCAATGTGAATGTATATATGATTTCCTATGTTGTTCCGATTATGATTGACAATGAAGCAATCGGAGTTGTTGGTATGGATATCAACTTTAATCAGTTAAAACAACTTGCCGACAAAGCCAAATGTTTTGATTCCGGATATGCTTTCCTGGTTGATTCAACGAATAAAGTTTTGTCACATAAGGATATAAAACAGGGAACGGATTTGCAGAAAGTAGATGGCGAACTGGCCTCATTTGTGAAAGCCGGAAGGATGGGCGAAATAAAAGAGTATACTTATGATGGAAACAGGAAAATGGTAAGTGCTGTTTCATTGAAGAATGGCATGAAATTGGTAATGGCTGTTTTAGATAAAGAAGTGCAGAGCAATTCCACCCGCTTGATGTATATGATGATTATTGCGATTGCTGCAGCAATTTTATATGCAGCAATTACAGGATTTTTCTTCAGTGGTTCGATGATTCGTCCAATTAAGGATTTGACAGGAATTATTGAGGATACGGCGAAACTTAATTTTGTAAAAAGTGCAAAGGGTGAGAAATTAGTCCGTATGAAGGACGAGACCGGTGCGATGGCGCGTGCCGTACAGCAGATGCGAAGTAAACTTCGTGAGATGGTAGCGTTAATTGACCAGGCAGGAATTAAAATGGGTGATAATGTTACCGACTTGACTGTGAATATGTCAGAGGTCAATGATATCTGTAATAATAACTCGGCTACGACAGAAGAACTCGCAGCAGCGATGGAAGAAGCAGCCAGTGCAACGGATACAGTAAATCAGACGATTGCAACCGTAAAAGAAAATGCAGAAAGTATCAAGGCACTTTCACAGAGTGGTGCCACACTGTCAACGGAAGTGATGGAACGTGCGAACCAGTTAAAGACAACGACGGAGAATGCCGGAAAACGTACAGATGAAATGTATGCAGAAGTGAAACAGCGTACGGAAGTTGCGATGAAACAGGCAGAAGCGGTAGAGAAGATTAATGAACTTACACATGATATTATGGAAATTTCTTCTCAGACAAATCTCCTTGCCTTAAATGCTTCCATTGAGGCAGCAAGAGCGGGAGAGGCCGGTAAAGGATTTGCCGTTGTAGCAACCGAAATCGGTGCTTTGGCTACACAGACCCAGAATGCAGTTGGTGATATCGACAGCATTATTGGTGAGGTACATAACGCAGTAAGCGGTATGGTAGATTGTTTACAGAATGCAATGGACTTTTTGGAAAATACGGTTCTTGGCGATTACAAAGGATTTATGGAAGTCGGCGAGAAGTATTCCAAGGATGCTGCTGCTTTTGAAGATGGCATGACCAAAATTAATCATTCAATTGTTACGTTGGTTGATGCGATTACCGATATTTCTCATTCAATCGAAGAGATTAATCTGACGGTAAATGAGTCGGCAACCGGTGTTTCGGATATTGCAGAGAAAACTTCTGAGATGGTTCGGAAGATTGAGGCAACCGGAACATTTGTGCAGGATAGCGAAGAAAGTGCTAACAATTTAAATCAGATTGTCAGTGAATTTGATTTGGATGGCAAGAAATAACAAACTCTTGACAATTGCAAATAATCGTACTATCATGAAAATGCTCATAGAGAAAAGCGTTGACGGAGACAGTACCCTGTGTGGAAGTGTTCCAGTGAGCCGGCGATAGTGAGAATCCGGCACCAGTAAGCATAGGCGAATATCACTCCTTAGCTGCAAAGTCGAACGGTTTTTATCCAGTAGACTGCGCCGGTATTCCCCGTTAAAAGGATATATGTTCGGTTTGTGAAACACTCACAGTCCTGACGTAGAAGACAGGTGGTATAATGAAAGCTTAGGCTCTCATCCTAGTTGGATGGGAGCTTTTTTTATTCAATTTTTATGGAGGTAATTATGTATAACAAAGTATCAACAGGCATGAATTTTGTCGAGAGAGAAAAAGAAGTAGAAAAGTTTTGGAAGGACAAAGATATTTTCCGTAAAAGTATTAAACTGCGTGAGGGGGCACCAACGTATATGTTTTACGATGGACCGCCAACTGCGAACGGAAAACCGCATATTGGTCATGTGCTGACCCGTGTTATCAAAGATATGATTCCGCGTTACCGTACAATGAAAGGTTATCGTGTGCCGCGTAAAGCCGGATGGGACACGCATGGTTTGCCGGTTGAGCTGGAAGTAGAAAAACTGTTAGGTCTGGATGGAAAAGAGCAGATTGAAGAATATGGTATGGAACCATTTATCAATCAGTGTAAAGAATCTGTCTGGAAATACAAAGGTATGTGGGAAGACTTTTCCGATACCGTAGGTTTCTGGGCTGACATGGATGACCCATATGTCACATATGATGACAATTATATTGAGTCTGAGTGGTGGGCATTAAAGGAAATCTGGAATAAAGACCTTTTGTATAAAGGATTTAAAATCGTGCCTTACTGCCCTCGCTGTGGTACACCGTTGTCCGCACAGGAGGTTGCGCAGGGATACAAAACCGTAAAAGAGCGTTCTGCTATTGTCCGCTTTAAGGTGACAGGTGAGGATGCCTATTTCCTTGCATGGACGACAACACCTTGGACTCTGCCAAGTAATGTGGCTCTTTGTGTAAACCCGAATGATACTTACTGTAAAGTAAAAGCAGCAGATGGCTATACTTATTATATGGCGCAGGATCTTTTGGATACGGTACTTGGTAAACTGGCAAAAGATGATGAGCCGGCTTATGAAGTGTTGGAGAGTTTCCCGGGAACCGCATTAGAGCATAAAGAATATGAGCCATTGTTTGCCTGCGCGAAAGAGTGTGCTGATAAGCAGAACAAAAAAGGATTTTTCGTAACCTGCGATACTTACGTTACGATGACTGATGGTACCGGTATTGTTCATATCGCACCGGCATTTGGTGAAGATGATGCCAATGTGGGAAGAAACTATGACCTTCCTTTTGTGCAGTTTGTAAATGAAAAAGGCGAGTTGACAGAAGAGACTCCATTTGCAGGTATTTTCGTAAAGAAAGCGGACCCTGAGGTATTAAAAGACTTAGATGCCAGAGGACAGTTGTTTGATGCACCGAAGTTTGAGCATGAATATCCACATTGCTGGCGCTGTGATACACCGTTGATTTACTATGCAAGAGAATCCTGGTATATCCGTGAAACAGCAGTAAAAGACGATTTGATTAAAAATAATAACACTGTAAACTGGATTCCGGAGTCAATTGGAAAAGGACGTTTTGGAAACTGGTTAGAGAATATTCAGGACTGGGCAATTTCCCGTAACCGTTATTGGGGAACTCCATTAAACATCTGGGAGTGTGAAGGATGTGGACATCAGGAATGTATCGGCGGAAGAAAAGAACTGGCAGAGCGTGCCGGAGATCCAAAAGCCGCTGAGGTAGAACTCCACCGTCCATACATTGATGAAGTAACCTTTACCTGTCCGGATTGTGGAAAAGTTATGCACCGTGTACCGGAAGTAATCGACTGTTGGTTTGACTCCGGTGCGATGCCATTTGCACAGTATCACTATCCATTTGAAAATAAAGACGTGTTTGAGAAACAGTTTCCGGCTCAGTTTATCTCCGAGGCGGTTGACCAGACACGTGGATGGTTCCATTCGCTGATGGCAGAATCTACTTTACTTTTCAACAAAGCACCATATGAAAATGTAATCGTTCTTGGACATGTGCAGGATGAAAATGGACAGAAGATGAGTAAGAGTAAGGGAAATGCCGTAGATCCGTTTGATGCTCTGGAAAATTATGGAGCAGACGCAATCCGCTGGTATTTCTATGTAAACAGTGCGCCATGGCTGCCGAACCGTTTCCATGGAAAAGCAGTTACCGAAGGACAGCGTAAATTCATGGGTACACTGTGGAACACATATGCCTTTTATGTGTTGTATGCGGAGATTGACCAGTTTAATCCAACCGAGCATACATTAGAATATGATAAACTTTCGATTATGGACCGCTGGCTTTTGTCCCGTCTGTATTCGACGGTTAAAGAAGTTGATGAGGACCTTGACAGCTACAAAATTCCGGAGACCGCAAAAGCACTGCAGAGTTTTGTGGAAGATATGAGTAACTGGTATGTGCGCCGCTGTCGTGATCGTTTCTGGGCAAAAGGCATGGAGCAGGATAAAATGAATGCCTACATGACTTTGTATACGGCACTTGTAACAATCAGTAAGGCAGCAGCTCCGATGATTCCATTTATGACCGAGAGCATTTATCAGAATCTCGTGTGCAATCTGGATTCAAAAGCACCGGAAAGTATTCATTTGTGTGATTTTCCGAAAGTTAAGGAAGAATGGATTGACAAAGAACTTGAGACACAGATGAAACAGCTTTTGGACATTGTTGTTCTTGGCCGTGCATGCCGTAATACAGCAAATATCAAAAACCGTCAGCCAATTGGAAAAATGTATGTAAAGGCAGAAGGCGAATTGTCCGATTTCTATAAAGAAATCATTGCAGATGAGCTGAATGTAAAAGAAGTTGTATTTACCAATGATACAAAAGAATTTACGACATATCAGTTTAAGCCGCAGCTTCGTACTCTCGGACGCCGTTTCGGACGCCGTTTGAACGAATTGAAAGAAGTTCTTGCCGGATTAGATGGCAATGCTACGATGGATGCGTTGAATGCTTCCGGTGAAGTAACTGTTACGGTTGGCGGCGTAGATGAAGTGCTGGCAACAGAGGATTTGCTGGTAGAAACAGCACAGATGGATGGCTATGTGAGCGAGGAAGATCACGGTATTACCGTTGTATTAGATACAAACCTGACACCGGAGTTAATCGAGGAAGGATTTGTGCGTGAGGTTATCAGTAAAATTCAGACCATGCGTAAAGATGCAGGTTTTGAAGTGGTTGACCATATCCGTGTTTACGAGCAGGGAAATGATAAGATTAAAGAAATCATCAAAGCAAATGAATCTCAGATTAAAGCCGATGTTTTGGCAGATGAGGTTATTTTGGATAAAGTAGAAGGTTACACCGCAGATTGGAAAATTAACGGTGAGGCTGTTACACTGGGTGTTACAAAAGTGGAAGCGTAACGAAGAGTTTGTTACAGAAAGAGAGGTAATTTATGGCATTTGTAACGGAAAAGGAAAAGAAAAAGGAATTGAAGAATAACATTTCGAACTACATGAAATTGTTGTTCCGCCGTTCGGTTGAAGAGGCAACTCCACAGCAGTTGTTTCAGGCAGTTTCTTATGCAATCAAAGATATCGTAGTTGATGACTGGATGGCAACGCACAAAGCCTATGAGAAAAAGGATGTGAAGACAGTTTACTATTTGTCCATGGAGTTTTTGATGGGTCGTGCACTTGGTAACATGATTATCAACCTCAAAGAGGACAAAGTTGTACGCGAGGTACTTGACGAGATGGGTGTAAACTTAGACTTGCTTGAGGATGAAGAGCCGGATGCAGCTCTTGGTAATGGTGGTCTTGGACGTCTGGCAGCCTGCTTTTTGGATTCCTTATCTACACTTGGGTATCCGGCTTATGGCTGTGGTATCCGCTACAAATATGGTATGTTCAAGCAGAAAATCGAAAATGGTTTCCAGATTGAAGCACCGGATGACTGGTTAAAAGATGGTAATCCATTTGAGATGAAGCGTCCGGAATATGCCGTTGAAGTACGTTTTGGCGGTTATGTAACGGTAAGAAAAGACGAAAAGACCGGAAGGGATCGTTTTGTACAGGAAAATTATCAGTCTGTAATGGCAGTGCCTTATGATTTGCCGGTTGTCGGTTACGGAAACCACATTGTAAACACACTTCGTATCTGGGATGCTGAGGCAATTGATACGTTCAATCTGGATTCTTTTGATAAAGGTGATTATCAGAAGGCAGTTGAGCAGCAGAACCTTGCCCGTACTATTTGTGAAGTGCTGTATCCAAATGACAACCATATGGCAGGAAAAGAACTTCGCTTGAAACAGCAGTATTTCTTTGTATCGGCAAGCGTGCAGCGTGCGATTATGAAGTATATGGAAAACCACAATGACATTCATGGTCTTCCGGAAAAAGTATGTTTCCAGTTAAATGATACCCATCCAACGGTAGCAGTACCTGAATTGATGCGTATTTTGTTAGATGAATATGGTCTTGATTGGGATGATGCATGGGATATCACAACCCGTACCTGTGCTTATACAAACCATACAATTATGGCGGAAGCATTGGAGAAATGGCCGCTTGAGTTATTCTCCCGTCTGCTTCCTAGAATTTATCAGATTACCGAGGAAATTAACCGTCGTTTCCAGAATGAGATTCAGGCAAAGTATCCGGATAATCAGGATAAAGTAAAAAGTATGGCAATTATTTATGATGGTCAGGTCAAGATGGCACATCTTGCTATCGCTGCCGGATTTTCGGTAAATGGTGTGGCAAGGCTTCATACGGAAATTTTGAAACATCAGGAATTAAAAGATTTCTATGAAATGATGCCGGAGAAATTTAATAACAAGACAAATGGTATTACACAGCGTCGTTTCCTGCTTCATGGCAATCCGAAACTTGCTGCATGGGTAACAGACAAAATCGGTGATGAGTGGATTACAGACTTGTCTAAAATTGATAAACTTTCTGTTTTTGTGGATGATAAAAAAGCACAGCAGGAATTTATGAATATCAAATTCCAGAATAAAGTTCGTCTTGCGAAGTATATTAAGGAGCACAATGGTGTTGAAGTAGACCCTCATTCGATTTTCGATGTACAGGTAAAACGTCTGCATGAGTACAAACGCCAGCTGCTTAACATTTTGCATGTTATGTATTTGTATAATCAGTTGAAGAAAAATCCGGGTATGGATATGTATCCTCGCACTTTCATTTTTGGTGCGAAAGCTTCAGCCGGATACCGCCGTGCAAAGGCAATTATCAAACTGATTAACAGTGTTGCTGATGTAGTAAACAATGACGCTTCAATTGAAGGGAAAATCAAAGTTGTATTTATTGAAAACTACCGTGTGTCCAATGCAGAAATCATTTTTGCTGCTGCTGATGTATCAGAGCAGATTTCAACTGCAAGTAAAGAGGCATCCGGTACCGGTAATATGAAATTTATGTTAAATGGTGCACCGACCCTCGGAACAATGGATGGTGCCAATGTCGAAATCGTAGAAGAAGTGGGCGAGGAAAATGCTTTCATCTTCGGTCTTTCTTCACAGGAAGTAATTGATTTCGAGCATAATAACCAGTATGATCCGAAAGAAATTTACAACATGGATTCGGATATCCGTGCCGTGCTTACCCAGTTGATTGATGGAACATATTCCCCTGAAAATCTTGATTTGTTCCGTGAGATTTACAATTCTCTGCTTGAGACAAACGGCTATGAGCGTGCGGACCAGTACTTTATTTTGAAAGACTTCCGTTCTTATGAGGCGGCACAAAAGAAAGTAGAAGAAGCATACCGCGATGAGGAGCGATGGGCGAAGATGGCAATGCTCCAGACTGCTAAATGCGGTAAATTCTCTTCCGACCGCACCATCGAAGAATATGCGAAAGAGATTTGGCATTTGGAGAAAGTTACTTTGTAATAAAATTGAATAAATTATTTTAAAATCGAACATACTATCATCAAACAATTTTTGTGAGGTGATAGTATGTTTTTTAAACAAAAAGGATTCTATATATCATTAGCCTGTGGCATTGCTGCAATTGGCGCCTTTGCGGCGTTATGCATCAATATGAACCGCAGTGAACAAAAGGAGCCGGTGGCTTCGGCGAGTAATCCCCCGCAGGCGACCGCGGCGGCAACACCGGAGACGAAAGAAGCGTCCAGCAATCATGCAAATTCCGAGGTAAAAGAAAAGAAAACAAAGAAACGTAAGAAAAAATCTGTACAGACCAATGCAAAACCTGCGAAAAAGCAATTATCGTTTAATCAGGAAGAGGGCCTTTCCTGGCCAATAAAAGGCGATGTGCTGATGGAGTACAGTGCAGACAAAGTGGTATATTTTAAGACACTGGCACAGTACCGCACAAATCCGGCACTTCTTTTAGAAGCCAAAGAAGGAATGGATGTAAAAGCGAGTGCGGATGGTATCGTGGAATCGGTGGAAACTTCTGAAGAAACCGGTCGTACGGTTTCGATATCAATTGGTGATGGTTTTACAGTTGTTTATGGACAGTTAAAAGATGTTTCTGTAAGTAAAGGTGATATGGTTTCGGAAGGACAGGTTCTCGGGAAAATTGCAGAGCCGACAAAGTATTATAAAGAAGAAGGAACAAACCTTTATTTTCAGGTGAAGGAGAATAAAACCACGGTAAATCCGATGTTGCTGCTTAAATAAGTGTGCCGAATATATCAAAAACAATACGTTTATCATCATGGCAGGGGGCTTCTTTTTGTGTTATTATAAACAAAATATAATAACTATATAATGTAAAGGAGGAACTGCCATGAAACAATGGAAACGAGTTAGTGGAGTTGTTTTATCGGGGATTTTAGCTTTGTCAATGACACTTGGCGGGATGACAGCGCCGGATGCGGGGGCAAAAGCGAAAAAAGCAAAATTAAAGACAAAGAAAATTAGTGTTACGGTAGGAAAGAAGAAAACAATTAAAATTGCAAACAAGAAAAAATCCTGCAAGTACACATTTAAGAGTAACAAGAAAAAGGTTGCCAAAGTATCGAAAAAGGGTGTTGTGACCGGTCAGAAGAAGGGGACAGCCAAGATTACGGTAAAAGAAGTTAAAAAGAACGGGAAATCCAGAAAAATTGGTGTTGTCAAAGTGACGGTAACGAAGAAAAAAGCGGCGTCAAAGGTAACAGCAAAACCGACAACCAAAGCCACACAGAAACCAAATCAGGCGACAATGACAGCAGCTGCAACAGCCACGCCGGAACCGGCAGTAAAAGGCACATCGGTAAAAGTGTATACGGACGAAATTAAGGATTCTAATTTGGTTGCAGAGGCAGACGGATTTGGACATATGCCGACACCGGAACCGACAAAATCAGCAGATGCTACACCGGAACCAACACCGGCAGTGCTTGTTAATGCGGACATGGAAAAGGGCGAATATGAGCCAATGGCTCCTCGTGGTTCAGCTTCTATTTCAGTTGTTGATGATGGAGCAAATAACACAAAGAAAAGCGCTAAAGTAACAGGACGTACAGATGACTGGCATGGTGCTTCAATTGATGTTTCTTCTTTGGTTGAAACAGACAATGAATATGCGATTTCTTTTTATGCAAAGCAGGAAACAGGCGAGGATCAGAAACTGGATCTTTCCGTGCAGTATGTAGGGGATGATGAGTCCACTCATTACGATTCAATTACGTCCGTTGAACTTTTGGATTCTACATGGACAAAATGTGAGGCAACTATGAAGGTGCCGGAGCACACGGGAACGATCTTGATTTACTGGCAGTCTGTGTACCAATCCAATAATGATATGGACTTTTACCTGGATGAGGTAACCATGACAGGAGTTGCAAAAACAGCGGATAAAGATGCAGGCGTTCCGGATCTTAGTACAGGACTTGTTAAAGGGAAAATCGGTAATCCGATTATGACCTCCCGTTTGACAGCGGATCCGTGGGCGATGGAATACAACGGAAGAGTGTATGTTTATGGAACAAATGATTCTCAGCAGTACGAGGCAGCAGCTAATGCAGATAATAACTACAGCAAAATTAAATCATTGAACTGCTATTCTTCTGCCGATATGGTGAACTGGACAGATCATGGAACGATTGCAGTATCCGGAAACAAAGGAGCTGCGAAATGGTCGGCAAATTCATGGGCACCTGCAGTATGTCATAAGAAGATTAACGGCAAAGAGAAATTCTTCCTGTATTTTGCGAACAACGCAAGCAGTATTGGTGTATTGACGGCAGACAGCCCAACCGGTCCTTGGACGGATCCGATTGGCAAACCAATTATTGACCGCTCCATTAAAGGCTGTGCAGAATCTGAAATTGGATGGCTCTTTGACCCTGCAGTTTTGGTTGACGATGACGGAACCGGCTACCTTTATTTTGGTGGTATTGGTAATACCGATGGAAAGAAAGAAGATTTTATCCGCAATCCTAAATGTGCACGAGTTGTAAAACTTAGTGACGATATGACTAGTGTAGATGGGGATGCAAAAATGATTGATGCACCATTCATGTTTGAAGATTCCGGTATTAACAAAATCGGAGATAAGTATTATTACAGTTACTGCACAAACTGGACCGGAAGCATTGACGGTGTTACCATTGACCGTGCAGACTGCCCGACGGCAAACATTGCGGTAATGGTAAGTGACAGCCCAATGGGTGACTTTAAATATGTTGGCTGTGTTTTGAAAAATCCGGGTACATATTTTGGAGTAACCGGTAATAACCATCACTGTTTTACACAGTTTAATGGTAAACTGTATGCATTTTATCATACGAAGAAAGACACAATAGCAGTCGGTACGAAAGAGGATTACCGTACGACTTATGTAAATGAGTTAAATCTTGGTGACAATGGAGATTTTACAAATGCGGATGGAACAATTGCCGATACAAAGATGACAAAGACCGGTGTATCATCGATTGGTACAATCAATCCTTATGAGACGGTTGAGGCAGAAACATTTGCGATGGCAGATACGGTAGGAACTGTTATTAATAATGAAAAAGCGTCCAATGAAGACTGGGCCGTAAATTATTCCGTATACAATGGAAAGATTGGTGCTTATATTGGTGTAGCGGATGTTGATTTTGGAACGGATGGAGCATCTGAAATTACCATGAAACTTGGTGATTCCACATCGGATTCTTACCAGACGGTTACAAAGAAACTCGGTAAAAAGCTGACAGGAAAGCATACCATTTATTTTGAGTTTGATACACTGGATGTTCGTATGGATTCTTGGAGCTTTAAAAAGTAATAGTATTGTTTTGTAGATGTATAAAAGGACAGCATACCATAGAAGATTGTGGTGTGCTGTTCTTTTTTGTGTTGCTATAATTCAAAATGACATGTTATAATAGCACTAATAGTTGAGGAGGTGTTTAATACATGTTTCGAATTATATATGCAGTCGAACGTGAATGTATGCCGGAGGGGTTTGAGGATAATCTTGTATTTGCTGAAGGTGAGTATGAGATGATGTTGTTTGAAAACGATACGATGATAGAAGTGGATGGCGAGATGCGTCCATACCCGGCACATACCGGAATTATTTATAAGCCCGGCCAGAGAGTTCATTATCATGCGAAAGAAGGAAGATTAACATACACATGGATACGATTCGATTGTGATGAGCCTTTGTTTGCCGAAGGCTATGTGCCGTTTGGAGTTCCTATTTTCTGTTCAAATTATGACTATTTTCTTGTTTATTGGCATATGGTTGCCTGCGAGAATTATTGGCATAGTAAAAGTGAAGAATATATTATTTCGGATTTAATGCATATTATTTTCCACTGGTTTCATGATTATGCATTTCCTAAGCAAGGCTCCAGGTATCAGCCGCTCTTAGAAAAACTGCGCGGGGATATTTATGCACATCCGGAATATGACTGGACGTTGGAAATGATGGCAGAGCGGATAAATCTAAGTCCACGCTCGCTTCAGAAAGTGTATAAAAATTTTGCAAATATTTCATGTATTTCAGAAGTGATTGAGAGTCGGATGATTCGGGCAAAGATGCTTTTGGTTCGAAGTGACTTTGATGTTGGTGAGATTAGTATGCAGTGTGGATATCGCAATGTAGAGCATTTTTGCCGCCAATTTAAAAAGCATGAAGGATGTTCTCCAAGCCATTATCGTAAAGAACATTTGGTTCAGCCGTAAAGTGTGCATGATAAATCAATTTTCGTTCAAGATATATCATGGATTTGCTGCAGGAAGTGAGTTATACTAATACTCAAGTAAATCAATATTTACTTTCCCTCAAAACAAACTCTTATAACTAAAAATACTGTCATTGTGAAAACAATGGCAGTATTTTGCTTTTTTGGGGTTTTGATGGAAAAGTCAAAAAGGAGGAATCAGAGCATGAGAAAAAATGTATTTCGTGCAAAGGGGCTTACACTGTTATTAACAGCTGCCCTGCTTGTGCCGCAGATGTCGGGCGTATCTGCTGATGCAAAAGCAAAAAAACCAAAATTGAGTAGAACAAAGGTTTCCGTTACAGTGGGGAAAACAAAAAAGGTGACAGTAAAAAATGCAAAGAAAGTTACTTGGAAAGTAACAAAAAAAGCAGCCAAAATTGTTAAACTCACAAAGAAATCCAAAAAGGGAGCAACAATTAAAGGTTTAAAAAAAGGAACTGCAAAAATTTCCGTTCAAATGAAGAATGGAAAGAAAAAAGTGAAAAAGACGATTACGGTGAAAGTAAGCAGTGCCAAAAAAGTTGTTGTTACCGCAGAACCGGCTAAGACCACAAACAAACCGACAAACGGTTCAACGAATGGTCCAACAAAAGAACCGGTAAAAGAGCCAACAGCGACACCGACTGCAACATCAACAACAGAACCGTCGGCAACGCCTACTGCAACGCCGACAGAAGAACCGTCGGCAGAGCCAACTTTAACACCGACACCAATGCCACTTCCGGATCTTGGTGAAAACGATGTTAAAATTGACCTGACAAAAGAAAATGAATACGGTCAGAATTCAGTATTGGAAGATACCATTACTTATTATGAAGGAAATGGTGTAAGCTATACATCGACCGGAGAATTTAGCGGTGGTGGTGTAGCATACTGGACCAATGCAGACAAGTCCGGAATTGATTTATCCAAATACAAATCCATTCGTATTGTAGCGTCATCAGATGCAGCAGATACACCTGTTGTTTGTGAATTGCTTAAGAGCAATCCGGCAAATGTATGGGGTGGTGGAATTGACGTATTTGATGGCTACAGTGAGTACAGTGCTATTACAGAAGCCGGTAAAGCACAAGTGTTTGAATTCCAGATTAGTGATGCTTTGGCAGCTGCTTTGGCAGAGGGAACACTTGCTTACGGTATTCGCTTGAAATACAATGCATATCATACGGATGGTGACGATTTACCAAATCGCAATTTTAATATTTATTCCATTATTCTTATGGGAAAAGATGATGTGCCGGAACCAACAGTTGCACCATCAGAACCGGAAGAGCCGACACCAACACCTGGTGTGGCAAGCGGAAGTGCTGCGGTTGTGGTAACAGCGACAGGAAGTGCGGCAGGACTTGATTTGGAAGAGGGAGATACTCTTGATTTAAATGCCAGTGTAAGCACTACTGGATGTGCGGTGACCGGTGATATTGTTTGGACAAGCTCCAATGAAGAGGTAGCAACGGTTAGTGCAAGTGGCACATCAGCAACAGTAACGGCGGTTGGAGAAGGAACGGCAACGATTAAAGCAACAATTACAACGGACACCGGCATTGTTACATATGGTAAATATATTGTTAAAGTTGTCGCTTCTGACCTTGTTTTAGAAGGTGATGATTTAGGAGCAGGTGCATCTTATACGTATGTGCCTAATGGATTTGCTCAGTATGCTTCTATGGGAATTTTTGAGATTGATAAGTCAAAATTGAGTGAAGGGACAACTATTTCGATAAAGTACACAGCGATGGAAGGAGAAACTGACGTAAAAGATACACAGGAATTTAACATTGGATTAAAGACCGGTGACAAATGGAATTCCCCGGCAATTAAAGATTACTATGGCAAGACAGGCGGCGAGGTAAATCTAACATTGACTGCTGATGACATGAAGAAAATCGGTGCGGATAATAAGGTTTATGTTCATGTAGGTACAGCAACTGCCGGATTTAAAGGAACATTTACGTATCTGTCGGTAACAGCAGGAGAAGATGATCTTGTGTCGGAACTTCCAAAGGCTGTAAGTTATGTGGAAAGCGGACTGGCACAGTGGGCTCCAACAGCAAAAGTTATGCTTCCGAGTGATATTGATTTCAATCAATATTCAAAATGCCAGATTGAATTTACAGCATCCGATCCGGCTTTCGAATTCCACGGAATTGTTGGTCATAAAGTGAATGGTAAAGATGTAACAGATCCTAAGTATGGTGTTACATCAGAAGGATATTTTGAGGTAAATCTTTCCAACGTAAAAAAAGAAAAGGGTACAGAACCGTTTGTTGTAATCAATGCCGGAAAGGCAGGGTACGCAGGCTCTGTGACGATTACTAAGATAACATTTGTAAAATAGTATTTGCGATGAAAGAGACCTGCTCTTTTTGCAGGTCTCTTTCGTTATCAAAGGAAAGCGAGAGTATTAATGAGATTAAAAAAAATCATGAAATGGTCGGTGATTACGATGGCAATGATGGCGGGGATTTGTTTTGCACCGCAGTCGGGAAAAGCGGCGGAAAAATTGGAGGTTAAAATTCCTACCGAGCGCGCAATTTATCAAAGGGACAATAACAATTATGCCAACGTAAAGGTTTCTATTGAGTACAGTGGAACCGGGGAGGTGTCGGCAAAACTTTATGACGGAGATAAAGAATTAGGAAAAACGGCGGTTTTAACCAAAGGGAAAGGTAATACATATGAAGGAAGTATTGCAAATGTACCCGGAGGTGGCTGGTATACATTGATTGTAAACGCAGGAAGTGAGAGTAAAACAGTAGAAAAAGTCGGAGTCGGTGAAGTTTTTGTTACCGGTGGACAGTCAAATTCCTGTAACTTTGGAGGCGAAAAAACAACTGCTCAATCAGATTTAGTATCAGCATATAATCCGAATACTAACACGTGGCAGCATTGTGAGGACAGTCAGCCGAGTGAAAGTGGATTTAATACCGGTAATGGCGGTGGCTCTGCATGGCCTTCCATGGGAGATGCTCTGACACAGAAGACTGGTGTTCCGGTTGGGTTTGTATCAACGGGTGTTGGTTCCGCTAAAATTGAGGAACTTCGTACAAAACATTATTTTGCAATTAAAAATGCAATTAATGACTTGAAGCCATATGGGTATCGTGCTTTTTTGCTTCACCAGGGAGAGGCTGATACGGATGGAACAAATCGCGAAAAATATCTGGCTTCTTTACAGCAGTTAATTGCACAGACAAGAGAAGATGCCGGATATAATTTGAATTGGTGCATTGCGCAGGTTTCCTATGCATGGAGCAATTACAATAATACGAAGAAAATGGAATCCATGAAAGAGACCCAGCGTGCGGCCTGCAACGATGAAACTATTTTTGTGGGACCAACGACCGATGATTTACAGGGTGAGTATCGACACACGGATAATCTTCATCTGAGCAAACTTGGTTTGATTGAACACGGAAAACGCTGGGCAGATGTTGTGTATAATAAAATGATTACAGCATATGAAGTTTCCATGGATACAAATACGAAGCATGGTCAGATAAGTGGAGAAAAATCCACATATCATGCTGGTGACATTGTAAAGGTAAGTGTAAAGGCAGATGAAGGATACTATTTGAAAATAGGTTCCTTTAAGGTAAATGGAAAGCAGGAAGCACTGGATGGTTCTTCATTTGTTATGCATGCGGAAAATGCCGTTATGACAGGAGAATTTGTGACAATAGACGAGCTGGTTGGTTTTCTAAAGGATGAATTAGAAAAGGCGAAAAAAATTGATGCAGCCAAGTATGAAGAGGTATCGGCAACTGCATTAAAAAATGCAATTTTGGCTGGTGAACAAGCGATAATTACGCCGGCGGTAACCGGGGAACAGGTTCAAAAATGTACGGTTGAACTTATGACAGCACAAACGTCACTTGTTGAAAAGTCAGTGCCGGATGCAACACCAACACCTCTTCCGACAGCAACACCAACCGCAGCCCCAACAGAAGCATCGAAACAGACAGAAGCACCAAAACAGACAGAAGAACCGGGTGTCAGTCAGCCGGTTGCCGGTACACCTGCCGCAAAGACAAAACTTCCGAAAAAAGGAACCATAATCAAAAAAGGTGGGGTGAAATATGTAATTACAACGTCTTCCGGAAAGGTAAAGACGGTATCCGTTCTCGGAGTGGCAAACAAGACAAAGAAAAGTATTACGATAGCCAAGACAGTTTCTTATAAAGGGTATCAATATGCCGTAACCGGAATTTGCAAAAAAGCGTTTTACAAAATGTCTAAATTAAAGAAAATAAAGGTTTTGTCAACAAAGATAACAAAGGTTGGTAAGCAGGCATTCAAAAAAACAAATGTTAAATTAAAAATTCAGGTTCCAAAGAAAAAACTAAAAAAATACCGGAAATTGTTTCAGGGAAAGGGACTTGGCAAAAAAGCAAATATCGTGTAGTATATAAAAAGAAAAAGACATCGTGGTCCGACACGGTGTCTTTTTCTGCTTTTGGACAAAAGGAGATTTTATTTGCATTTTGCAGAAAAATGATTTACAATGATAATGAATCATTAGACTTATGATTACACATAAGAGAAGAAATTTGAACAGCCACGGAAGGCGTGATGGTTATGATAGCGGCATATAATTTATATCTTGGGGGCTTCCTGCCGGAAGTGTCACCAAAAAACAGTATTCACAACAAAAGAGAATTAAAAAATAAATATAAAAGCATTGTCAGCCTGAATAATGCAAATCCGCTTGTTATGGTGAAACTTTCTGCGGACACGCAGGCGTATGCGCTGAATGTGAAAGAAATGTCGATGGAACTTTCGGAAGCTTCGCAGGATGTGCTTAATGGGCGAAGTGAGGACGTGGAGGATAACATGAACCGCGTCTTGTCGTTGTACAATGGTCTGCTCAAACGCAGTGACGAGTATGGCGAGGAAAATCATAAGCCGTCGAGACCGGGTGGTGAACTGCGCTATCTTGTGGAGGGACACACGGCAGAATTGTTTGAATCCGGAATTGCGATTGATTCCGATGGCTTTTTGTCATTTTCAGATGAGGCAGAGATAAAAGTACCGGAGAAATTTATTGTGGATTTGGCATCGAAAGCAGAACAGATGAGTATGAATCCGATGGAGTATGTGGATAAGAAAGTTTATAGTTATGCGCATTTATATCAGAGCGACATTGGAACTGCTTATCAGGCATCTGCATTTAGCGGTATGCTGTTCAATTCGTACTGCTAAAGAGTGGGATTCTTTGTCGGCAAAGCAGAACAAAGGCACCAATCAGACCGCCGGCAATTAAGCCGGAGAAATACAAAAAAGGAAAATAAGGAAGGATGGCAGAAGGCCCCACAAGCCATGCGGCTACGGCAAACTGCCCGATGTTATGCGTAATTCCGCCTGCAACACTAACTCCGAAAGCGGAAATGTGTAAGTGGGTTTTATTTTTCAACAAATTCATGATAATAAGACTAAGTACACTTCCGGCGAGGCTGTATAGAAATCCGAACAGACTGCCAAAGGTAAAAGCATTTAACAGTCCTCGTACAATGCTTACGGTAAGCGCTTGGCAGAAGCCGTTTTTATACAAAACAAGTACAATAACCAGATTGGCAAGCCCCAGTTTGATTCCCGGAAATGGGATAGGAAGCGGAAAAAGACTTTCAATATAACTGAATATGAAAGCGATGGCGGTAAAAATAGCAAGTTCAGTGATTGTGTGGATGTGCGGTTTCATATAAGCCTCCTGTTTGGTATTATCGTACAATAGCATCCGGTGCAGAATCCGAAGAAGAATCCGTAATGGTTATGACAAGACGGTGCGGCAGACAGACAATCGACTGTCCGGTTTCTTTAATTGAGCCGGTTTTAACACAGGTTTTGTCACCACAGTCTGCATCCGTCATAGTAACGGCGCCATCCTGAATAAGGAATTGATTGCTTCCTCCGTCTGTACAGCGAATCGTTTGTTTTGTGTTTTCTGACAGGGGTAAGGATAGAATCAATTTTCCATTTTCACGGACTTCAACGGTTGAGGCAGGTGTGGATTTTGGATAATAAATCCAAACGGTAATGCCGATACCGATGAATAATAAAAATAGAATTAATATAAAATCGCTTTTGGTAAGATGTGAGCGTAAATTTGACATTGTTATCTCCTTGTCAACCGTAAAAACGTTAAGCAACTATCTTACACGATAGCAGATTTTGTATAAAAAGTCAAAAAGAGAGGATGAACTACATGAGAAATCAAAAAGGGAAAAAGATAGGACTTCATATGCTGACGGCAGCGCTTTTTTTTGTGCTTGCCATGAGTGTCTGCACAGTAAAAACGGAGGCGAAAGATTATAAACAGGGCAAGGTGTATAAAATCACAGCTAAAAGCAAACCGTTGAAAGCATCGAAGTTTACAAAATCTTCCTTATATAATAAAAAAACAAGGATGTATTTTACCATTCGTTCTTATATGGAGAAATTCCAGAAAAAGGGAAAAGGAACGCTTATTTTGAAAAAGGGAACGTACACCATTACCAATACCATTCATGTGCCATCGAATGTTACGATTATTTTTGAAAAGGGCGTTAAAATTGTAAAAGGAACGAAGACGAATAAGAAAAAGATGCCGGCAGCGATTACGCTGTTCCAGTTGATTCGCCCATCAAATGCGAAAAAGAAAGGCGTTTACAGTGCCTATAATGGTGAGAAAAACATTCACTTTGTCGGCAAAGGCGGTGTTTCAATTGACATGAAATACATGAAATACGGCATTGCTTTTGATGTAGCACATAATGATGGCGTGACGATTGAAAAAATTAATTTTAAAAATGTAAATGTAGGACATTTCATTGAAATGGATGCATCTGCAAATGTTTCGGTTACCGGATGTACTTTTAAAAATGTGAAGAAAAATTCAGATTATGTAAAAGAGGCAATCAATCTGGATACGCCTGACCGCGAAACGCAGGGATTCCACAATGACTGGTCCACGTATGACAAGACACCAAATCAGAATGTGACAATTGCAAACTGCAAATTCTCGAATCTGGGACGTGCGATTGGAACTCATAAATACAGTGCCAACGGTGAAGAGCAGATTTATCATAAGAACATTGTTTTGCGAAATAACCGCATTGAAAATATGCTCTGGGATTCGCCGGTACGCGTGATGAACTGGTCAGATTCTGTGTTGGAGAACAATGTTATTTCCAATGTAAAACAAAAAGGAAAAAGTGATACCCGTGGTATTTTGGTGAGCGGCGGTGTGAATGTTTCGATTAAAAATAACACACTCAGCGGCATGGGACGCGCAATTCAGTGCATTGCATGGAAAAACAGCGGGCCTGGATCGGTTTACCCGATTACTTATAATAATCTGACAGATCAAAACAAGGAAGATTTGAAAACAAATATTGGAAAGAAACTGGGACTTTCGGAGTATTTTGTACGAATTAACCCGGTATACAATGTATTTACAGATGCGGAAACAGTTGCGATAAGAAAAGGATGAAACTAAGATGCTGACACAGTTTTCAAGAACGGAATTATTGTTGGGAAAAGAAGGTATGGAACGCTTGAAAAATGCCAGAGTGGCGGTTTTCGGAATTGGCGGTGTCGGTGGCTATGTATGTGAAGCGCTTGTTCGCAGCGGCGTGTTTACATTTGATTTGATTGATGATGATAAAGTCTGTCTGACGAATCTGAACCGGCAGATTATTGCTACGAGGAAAACAGTTGGACAGTACAAGGTGGATGTCATGAAAGAACGAATTTTAGATATCAACCCAGATGCTGTCGTAAATGTTCATAAGTGCTTCTTTTTGCCGGAAAATGCAGCAGAATTTCCGTTTGAGGAATATGACTACGTGATTGATGCGGTTGATACGGTGACGGCAAAGATTGAGTTAATCCTGCGTGCGAAGGAGACAAATACACCGATTATCAGCAGTATGGGTGCCGGTAATAAGCTAGATGCGAGCGGTTTCCGTGTTGCGGATATTTATAAAACAAAAGTGTGTCCGCTGGCAAAAGTAATGCGGCGCGAGTTGAAGAAACGCGGTGTGAAGAAACTCAAGGTGGTGTATTCGGAAGAACAACCGAAACGCCCGATTGAGGATATGGCAATCAGCTGCCGGACAAACTGCATCTGTCCGCCGGGGGCAAAGCATAAGTGCACGGAGCGCCGGGATATTCCGGGAAGTACAGCATTTGTACCTTCGGTTGCGGGGCTTATTATTGCCGGTGAGGTGGTTAAAGACTTGTGTCAGACGGAAAGTGAGCGGCGTTAATATGAGTATTACAGTAGATGAATTATTTGCAATGAACCCGGAAACTTATCAGATTATTGATATTCGCGGTGAGCAGGAAGTGGCTAGAGGTGCCATAGATGGAGCGTTGCATTTAGATAAAGATGAAATTTCGGCAAGTCCTGAGGTGGATAAGACAAAAAAACTTGTTATTTGTTGCAGCAGAGGCGAGACCAGTATCGGTGTTGCGGAAAAACTTTGTGAAGAAGGATTTGATGCCGTGAGCCTTCAGGGCGGCTATGCTTCGTGGCTTTTGGCACGTTTTCGTCAAATGGAAGAACAAGATGCTGCCGTTGACAAGGCGAAAGAAGTGGAGCGGAGTCTTCATAAAAAATTTCGAAAAAATATTTGGTCGAAATTTACGAAAGCGGTTACGCAGTATGAATTGGTAAAACCGGGAGATAAAATTGCGGTCTGCATTTCCGGCGGAAAAGATTCGATGTTGATGGCGAAATGTTTTCAGGACTTGAAACGTTTCAGCAAGTTCGAATTTGATGTAAAATTTCTTGTTATGGACCCCGGCTACAGCGAGGCAAACCGCAAGGTGATTGAGAACAATGCGAAAATTCTGAATGTGCCGATTACGATTTTTGAATCGAATATTTTTGATTCGGTTTACCATATTGAGAAATCGCCGTGTTATTTGTGTGCCCGTATGAGGAGAGGTCATTTGTATAATTTTGCGAGAGAACTTGGCTGCAATAAGATTGCACTTGGACATCATTACGACGATGTAATTGAAACGATTTTGATGGGAATGCTCTATGGGGCGCAGGTGCAGACGATGATGCCAAAACTTCACAGCACAAATTTTGAGGGAATGGAGTTGATTCGTCCGTTGTATCTTGTTCGTGAAGATGACATTAAGGCGTGGCGCGATTACAATGATTTGAAATTTATTCAGTGTGCGTGCAAATTTACGGACACTTGTACAACATGCGATAACGAGGAAACTCGCTCGAAACGGCTGGAAATTAAAAATCTGATTCATGAATTGAAGAAGACAAATCCTTTTATTGAGGGAAATATTTTTAAGAGTGTGGAAAATGTAAATCTAGATACGGTAATTGCTTATAAAAAAGATGGTGTAAAGCATCATTTTCTGGAGCATTACGAGGACAAATAGGAGGAGAGAGTATGAAAAAATGGCTTGAAAAAGTGGATTGGATTTATGTCATTGTGCCGCTTGCGTTACTTGGTACGTTTTGGGTGATTGCGGCATTTGCCGGACAATGGCCTTGGCAGAGTAATCCATATAATTCATATGCCTTGCAGACGGATTCGTGGTTAAAGGGAAGACTTGATTTAGGACAGAATTACGAGTGGCTTGAACTTGCCATTTATCAGGGAAAATATTTTGTTAGTTTTCCACCGTTTCCTTCCTATGTACTGATACCGTTTGTTGTCTTGTTTGGTACAAATACACCGGACCATTTTATTGCCCTTACAGTTACGATAATCGGGTGTATTTATGCGGTCAAACTTTACCGGGAAACGAGTGCGGAGAAACAGCATTCACTGTTTTGGGTCCTTATGCTTTACTTTGCTTCCGGTTATTTGTTTGTCGGAATGAACGGTTATGTGTGGTTTATTGCACAGAGCATGAGTTTTACGCTCAGCTTGATGGCGCTGTATTATACGCTGCAAAATAAAGGCGGTCTGGCACTGGCTTTTTGGGCGTGCGCCGTGGGATGCCGTCCGATGCTTGCGCTCTATGGAATTCTTTTAGTTTATCTTTTGGTGAAAGGGTACAAAAAGGAAAATCCGAAAGGGACTGTATGGCAGCTTGTAAAAGAAAAATGGTACTGGGTGATTGGCTGTGGTGCGATTGCAATTTCGTATATGGCGCTTAATTATGCCCGTTTCGGCAATATCACGGAATTTGGACATAATTATCTGCCAGAGTTTACGAGAACCAAGACCGGTCAGTTTAATCTTTCTTATTTAAGAGAAAATTTAATGCATTATCTGCGTCTGCCGGCAGCAGGGGAAAACGGCGGTGCGCTTTCGTTTTTCTCATCGGATGGAATGGCGTTTTGGCTGATTGCACCGATTTTTATTACTATGATTGGTGTTTGGATATATGCGCTGGTGAAAAAGAGAGAGGGAAATTTGACGCTGCTGATTATGCTTCCTCTTCTGGCGGTGGCGCATTTGTTGATTATCTGCTGTCATAAAACGCTTGGCGGCTGGCAGTTTGGCAACCGGTACCTGCTTGATATGATGCCGTATTTGTTCTTTGGTCTGACACTCTGGAAACCAAAGGGTGAAAAGTTTGTGCAGTGGAATACGGTGATTTTGGTGTTTGGGTTTGCGATTAATCTGATTGGAACCGTGGCAACGTATAATCATTGGATTTGACGCATTCGTGTTGTATGGCGGCTAAGTTGCGTGATGGCTAAGTTGTGTGGCGGCTGTGCTGTGTGTTGCTGTGTTGTGTGTTGCGTGTGGATAGAGACGAAAACGTGAAAAACAACGCAAATTGTCTGAAAGCGGAAAAGCGTTGCATCGGAATGATGGAACTTGCTATCAAAAGCAACGCTAATTTGAAATTATGATGTGACCCCCAAATGTTAGACTTTTTAGGCGTAGCAGTTTGATGGCTGCTAC